>ENA-OWPA01000046-OWPA01000046.1-bioreactor-metagenome-genome-assembly--contig:-NODE-46-length-214500-cov-5.914669_pt1 | contig 214500 bp, 213 predicted proteins | sample MGYA00238139_ERZ651803 | MGnify/ENA primary metagenome ERZ651803 (study PRJEB26909, sample SAMN07631231) | bioreactor metagenome | isolation source: Switchgrass digestor | place: USA: Dartmouth...
CGTTTGACGTGTATGCGAGGAATAAAGGGCTTTGCCCGCATATGAAATACCCCCGGCTATGCCGGGGGATGTTTATTTTTGTTGTGGGTAAGGCAGGGGGTTTTTGCCAATACTATCTGCAAAAGCCTGAGAGCAGGCTTTACCAAAACGCAGAAAAGAGGGAAAAACATATGCCTTTCCGCACCGATTTGGCCGCCGAGCTGGTGGCACAGGCTCCGCCCCTCCACGGGCTGGAGCAGCAGGAGGAAAGCTTTGGCTCCTTGCAGTTTCACACCGTACGCATCACCCAGGAACAAGCCGCCCGTCGGGTGGGAAAACCCATTGGCACCTACGTGACGGTCACCACTCCGCCCTTTGAGAGGGGGGAGGAAATCACCGAGGAGGAGCTGACCGCCATCGCCCAAAGAGTGTCCGAATTTTTGCCCGACAAGGGGCTGACTCTGGTGGTGGGGCTGGGGAACAACGACATCACTCCCGACGCCATCGGGCCCCGGACGGTACATCAAATCCTGGCCACCCGCCACATCGGGGAGGATTTGAAAAAGCAGGTGGGACTGGAACACCTGCGCCCGGTGGCGGTGCTGGCCCCCGGCGTGCTGGGGCAGACCGGCATCGAAACCTCGGAGATTATCCAGTCGCTGGTCAAAAGCGTCCGCCCCGACGCCGTGGTGGTGGTGGACGCCTTAGCCGCCCGGGACGCCAACCGTTTGGGCAACACCATTCAAATCGCCAACACCGGCATTTCTCCCGGCTCGGGGGTGCAGAACAGCCGCATGGAAATCAGCCAGGAAACCCTGGGCGTGCCGGTGGTGAGCATCGGGGTGCCCACCGTCATCGACGCCACCACTTTGGCCAGCGACCTGCTGCAGGGGGAAGAAGACATCGAAAAATGCCGAATGCTCTTTGAGCCCCGGGGAACCCAGATGATGATTACCCCCCGGGAAATCGACAAGCTCATCAGCCACGCCTGCAAAACCCTGTCCCAGGCCCTCAACAAGGCGCTGCAGCCGGAAATGACCCTGGAGGAAATCAGCTATCTGGCAAGTTAAGTTTTGGTAAGCCTTTTTAAGCCGTTCTGAAGGGCTGGGACGGTTTGTGTGCAAAACCTCCACCGGAATTGGACTTCTATCCTGCCGCATTCCTGAATAGTTATAGGAAGGAGGGGCCTGTACACTTTTGTGGCCCCGACAATCGCAGGGGAAGTGATGAGGTTTTGAGGCGGTACGCAAGAAGGACAGCAGGATTAAAAACCTACGGCATAATCGTCTTGTTGGCGCTGGTGCTGCCCATGAGCATCAATCTCATTTTAGCGGGCGCCCACGTCTTTGGCGGCGTGGGGGAGAAGGTGGCCACCATCGCGGCGGTTTTGGGGATGCCGGACGCCGGATTGGATTTGCTGCGAGAGCGGTTCCGCTCCGAGCTGTACCCGCCCTCCCTGACACAGCCTCAAATTCCCGCGCTGCCCTTGCCTCAGACCCCTCCTTCCCAGGAGGAATCCCGGGCGGAAGAAGAGGCCAAGCCTTCTGACGACGGAACGTCTTTGGAACAGAGGCCTCCCATCCAACCCCAGATTCCCCCCGCCTTCCGGGCGCGGCTGATTAGCGAAAACTTTTCCGGCCAGGAAGGGGGCAACTTTATCCGCATTGGCGAAGGGCTGTTGCGCAACGACACCAAATATTCTAACGAGGATATTTTGGCCTGGCTGGAAGAAACCGAAAGCATGGCGCTGACGGAACACGAGGGCCCGCTGGTGCTAATTTACCACACCCACGCCACCGAAAGCTTTGAGCGGTACGACAGCGAGTATTACGACACCCGCAACACCTGGCGCAGCACCGACAACAACAACAATATGGTGGCGGTGGGGGCGGCCATGGCCCACGCGTTGGAGAATGCAGGCATCGGCGTCATCCACGACACCACCCAGCACGATTACCCTTCCTACAACGGCTCCTACGAGCGCAGCGCCGAGACCATCCAGCAATATTTGGAGCAGTACCCCAGCATCAAAATCATTTTGGACTTGCACCGGGACGCCATGGAGCGGGAAAATCAAACCATCGTCAAGCCGGTGGTGGAAATTGACGGGAGAAAAGCGGCTCAAATTATGATTATCGCCGGGGCGGACAACGGCTCCATGGGAATGGAGCACTGGAAGCAGAATATGCGCTTTGCCTGCGACCTTCAAAACGCCATGGAGCGCAACTTCCCGCAGCTGACCCGCCCCATTCTGCTCAGCCACCGCAAGTACAACCAGCACCTTTCCACCGGCGCGCTGCTGCTGGAGTTTGGCTCCAACGCCAACACCCTGGAAGAAGCCGTCTACTCCGCCGAAATGGCGGGCCGCGCTCTGGCGGAACTGATTTATCAAAGTATGGAGGACGACGCCTCGTTATGAATGAAAATCTCAGACTATTTCTGGCGGCCTTTCTCATCACCTGTGTGTTCATCGGCGGGCTGGTGGGTTTTATGGTGGTGGATTGGTCCACCCAGCGCTATATGCCCGGCCGATTCCCCCATTTGTTTCTGGTGGATTCGGTGGGGCCGGAAGGCGCCACCATCTCCTGGATGGGCGAAAACTATTACCTCAACGCCCGGGCCGCCGGTGAAATGCAGGAAATGGTTTGGAGCTACCGCAGCTTTTTGCCGGCGGGGATACGCCTGAGCGGAAAGCTTGCGCTCAAGGCGATGGACACCTACCAGGCCTTGGAAGCCCGCCGGGCCGCGGAGGAGTATCTTTTCAACTAACCCTTATGGCCGGAGAGCCGCCGTGTCGCGGTACCTCCGGCTTTTCTCTTGTGAAATTAGATAAAAACAACAAAATTTATGGATTTATAAGAATTTATATAGTATAATTAAAAAGCATAAAGATGGGGGGATATTATGGACTTACTTGTCATTCCGGTACCGTTTTTTGATAAGCACATGGCGGTACAGGCCTATTATTTCCGCTACCAGGAAGGCAACGAGCTGATGAAGGCCAGTCAGGCCACCAGCGAGTTTGACGGCGCCATGCTTTCTCCTTTGCTGGCCACCCTGAATGTGGTGGGAATTGACGCCTTTACCATGGGCAAGCCCATTTTTGTCCCCGTCAACAATTTGATGCTGCTGGCGGATTTGGCTCAGCAGTGCCGGGTGCCTTACGAAAAGGTCATCTTTGTTTTGTCCAACGACGTCAAACCCGAGGAGCCTTACCTGAGCCGCATGGCGGATTTGAAGAAAAAAGGCTTCCGCTTTGCCATTCAAAAACTGGACCGGGTGGACGTCTACGCTCCCATTGTGCAGATGTGCGATTACATCTTCTTCGACCATCGGCTAATGCACCATCCGGGCCAGCAACTGATGTACGCTCTCACCAAGCGCAACTATCCCAAAATTTCCATTGTGATGACTCACATCAACACCAACGAGCACTTCGAAGCGCTGCGGGACCACGGCCCCGCCCTCTTTGAAGGGCGGTTTTACCGCATCCCCGTCACCAAAGGGCAGCATCAGGTCAAGCCGCTGAAGATGAACCTGATTAAACTTCTGAACCTGGTGCGGGACGACAACTTTGAGTTTTCCTCGGTGGCGGAAGTGGTGCAGCAGGACACCGCCCTGACGGTGAGCCTGATGCGGATGATCAACTCCCCGTTTTTGGGCCTGCGGCAAAAGGTGAAAAGCGTCAACCACGCCGTCACCATTTTAGGACAGGTGGAAACCCGCAAATGGGTGATTACCGCCGTTTCCAAGCTGCTGGGCGCCGACCGCCCCGACGAATTGACCCGCCTTTCGCTGGTGCGGGCCAAATTTGCCGAAAACCTGGCCCCCGCCTTCCATCTGGAAGCCCATGCCCAAAGCCTGTTTCTGATGGGGCTTTTTTCGGTGCTGGACTCCATTTTGGAGCTTACGATGGAAGAAGCTTTGCAGATGGTGCAGGTTTCCGACTCCATTCGGGACGCTTTGCTGTACGTGCAGGGGGAATACGGCCCCTTGCTGAACTTCATTTATCTGTACGAGGCGGCGGATTGGAAGACCATTTCCCGGCTGCTGATTCTCTACGACCTGACTCCGGAGGAAATTTACAACGCCTACTTAAACGCCCTGCAATGGTACAAAAACCTGCTGGAGGGAGCCGACGAGATGGAGGAAGATTTAATTTCCCCCAACCATACCCCTACCCGCCGCAGACGATAGGAACATATTTTGGCCGCCAACCGGCGGCCTATTTGTATCCCCGAGGCTGTGTCAAACCGCATGGCAAAAACATATCCTGCACTAACTCGGAGGCCAAAACAGTAAGGCGTCTGATACATTCTTTGGCAGAATCTACAGTGGGATAACCTTCAAGGGGACTGGAATTTGGATGTTCTTTTCTATTGACAAATTCGAAGGGATGGTTATAATTTAAAACTAATCACTACAAAATACTAAGTTAACCGAACATAGACAAAGGCGATGACCAGGAAATAGTAGCAGTGCGAAGTGCATCCCAGAGAGCTTTCGGTTGGTGCGAGAAAGCATGCGAGTAACACTGTGAATACATCTTGCGAGCTTCGTACCCAAAGACCTTTGCCAAGGTCGAGTAGGCTACGACGGATTCCAACCGTTACAGTGGAGGAGCAATAATTTTGTTGCTCACTGAGGTTGTATTTGATACAACGAAGACAAGGTGGTACCGCGAAATGAATTTTCGCCCCTGTTATGCAGGGGCGATTTTTTTATATCACAAGTACATGCATTGAAAATAAAGTTAGGAGGTTTTTCTATGAAAAAGCAGTTGAAGAGTGTGGCTATTTTTCTCTCCGTTCTGATGTTGGTGGGCAGCCTGTTTGGATGCGCCTCCAACACCAACACAGCGGGCGGCGGCAAGGCCGATAAAGTGACGGTGGGTATCATCCAGTTTACGGCTCACGTTGCCCTGGACTCCGCGCGGGAAGGCTTTATCGCCGCTTTGAAGGACAACAACTTTGTAGAAGGCCAAAACCTGGAAATTGACTTCCAGAATGCGCAAGCCGACCAAAGCAACCTTTCTACCATCAGCGACCGTTTTGTCAGCAACAAAGTGGACCTGGTTCTTGCCATCGCCACTCCCGCCGCTCAGGCTATTGCGGGCAAGACCAAGGACATTCCCATTCTGGGCACCGCCATCACCGACTACGAAGGGGCCAAACTGGTGGATTCCAATGAAAAGCCCGGCGGAAACGTCACCGGAACCAGCGATATGAACCCCATCAAAGAGCAGATTGATTTGCTGGTAAAACTGGTGCCGGACGCCAAAACCGTCGGAGTGCTGTATACCTCCAACGAGGACAATTCCATCATTCAGGCCAAAATGGCAAAAGAAGCCATTGAGAATCTGGGCCTTAATTACGTGGAGGTCACCGTCACCAACTCCAACGACGTGCAGCAGGCCGCCCAGACCATTGTGGAAAAATGCGACGCCATCTATGTTCCCACCGACAACGTCTTTGCTTCCTCCATGCCCATTGTCCATGGCGTGACCATCGCTTCCAAGACCCCTGTCATCGCCGGTGAGTCCGGTATGGTGGAAAACGGCGCTCTGGCCACCTTGGGCATCAACTACTACGATTTGGGATACCAGACCGGCCTGATGGCAGTCGATGTGTTGACCGGCAAATCCAAGCCCGCCGACATGCCCATCAAAACCTCGGAGCAGTTCGACTTTATGATTAACGGAACCGTCGCGGAGGAAATCGGGCTGGCCATTCCGGATGATCTCAAGGAGTTCGTCATTACCAAATAGTAGATTTGGAATTTTCGCAGAGAGGAAACCTAAATGTTACAGATAATTTCAGGCGCTATCTCCCTCGGTTTGGTTTGGGCGATTATGACCATTGGCGTTTACATCACCTACCGCATCCTGGACATTGCGGATTTGACAGTGGAAGGCACCCTGGCCATGGGTGCCGCCATTGCCGCTCAGGCCATCACCCAGGGAATGAATCCTTACCTTGCAACCTTTCTTGCCATGCTGGGAGGGCTGGCCGCCGGATTGACGGCGGGGCTGCTCCACACGCAGCTCAAGATACCGGCCCTTTTGTCGGGTATTCTTACCATGATTGCCCTTTATTCCATCAACCTGCGCATCATGGGAAAAGCCAACATCTCCCTGTTGCGGGTGGACACGGTTTATACGGTGTTTGAAAAACTGGGGCTGAACGCCACGGCTGCCGTTATTGTCTTTGCGCTGATTTGCGTCCTGGCCATTGTGTCGCTGCTGTACTGGTTCTTTGGAACCGAAATTGGCTCGGCCATCCGCGCCACCGGCAACAACCCCAATATGGTGCGGGCGCAAGGCATCAACACCGATGTGATGAAAATCATCGGGTTGGTTATCAGCAACGGGCTGGTCGCCATCAGCGGCGCGTTGATTGCCCAAAGCCAAAGCTTTGCCGACGTGCAGATGGGTACCGGTTCCATTGTGATCGGCTTAGCCTCCGTCATCATCGGCGAGGTGCTCTTCAGCGGCAAAAACTTCTACAGCCGGTTGATTTCCCTGGTGTTGGGCGCTATCACCTACCGCCTGATTATTGCCTTCGTTCTGAAGCTGGGAATGCCAGCCAACGACCTGAAGCTGTTTACAGCAATTACCGTCGCCATCGCGTTGTCGCTGCCCGTCTTTAAGAAGAAAATTCATCCCGTTAAAATGTCCTTTCAGGGGGGTCAATAATTGCTGTCAGCCAAAGGAATTTACAAGGTTTTTCATCCCGGAACCGTCAACGAAAAAATCGCCCTGCGGGGCGTGGATTTGGTGTTGAACGAAGGGGATTTTGTCACCCTCATCGGCGGCAACGGAGCGGGGAAGTCCACCCTGCTCAACTGTATCGCGGGAGTATATATGATTGACCAGGGCTCCCTGGAAATCAACGGCCAAGATGTGACCAAACTGCCGGAGCACAAGCGGGCTTCCATGCTGGGCCGGGTCTTTCAGGACCCGATGATGGGCACCGCCTCCAACATGAGCATTGAGGAAAATCTGGCCCTTGCCTTTCGTCGGGGGCAGCGCCGCACCTTAAAGTGGTATATCAGCAACAAGGAGCGTGCTCTTTACAAAGAGCAGCTGGCGTTGCTGGGCCTTGGCCTGGAGGACCGGCTCAGCGCCAAGGTGGGGCTGTTGTCCGGCGGTCAGCGGCAGGCTCTTACCCTGCTGATGGCCACCTTGAAAAAACCAAAGGTGCTGCTGTTGGATGAGCACACCGCGGCCCTGGACCCCAAAACCGCCATCAAGGTGCTGGAGCTGACCGAACAGTTTGTCCAGGAAGGCCATTTGACCACCTTGATGGTCACCCACAACATGCGGGATGCCATCAAACACGGAAACCGCCTGATTATGATGCACGACGGGCAGATTATCTTGGATATCAGCGGCGAGGAAAAGAAGAACCTGACCGTGGAAGGCCTTCTGGAACGCTTTGGAAAGGCCAGCGGGGAAGAGTTCGTCAACGACCGCGTACTGCTTTCCAAGTAACCCGTTTCAAAAAACATCCCCGGCTTTTCGGGGATGTTTTTCATTCGTACTGTTATGGGTTTGCGTTGCGCAGAGTTTTCATCTTCCTCATCGGCTAAGCCTCTCTTGCATCTCGCGGGCGAAGGATTTTACTATATAAGAAAGAAAGACCTGGAGTTTCCTCCAGGTCTTTTGGCTATCCTGGCGGCTTACTTTACGAATATTTTCAGCAGGATATTACAGATTGGATACTAACCGATCTCGTCATAGATGGTGCGGTTGTTGCCGATGACGGTTCCCTCCTTATTGACCCGGCGGCGCAGCCACGGGCTGAGGTATTCGTCCAGTTCATAGTCGTCATCGATCAAACGGTCATCTCGATTTTCAGCCACCACGGGGGCGCTGGTGTGGAGGGTGCAGTTGGAGGGGATACGGCTGGTCTTATACCATCCCGACGCGGTGGATGGGCAGTAGGCCGTGGCGATTCCTCCCGATTCGGTACAGTAGGTCATGGACACCACGTTGGGGGATTCCATAAACTCCTGGTACTCCAAACCCTCGTGCAGCGGCTGCATCATGCTCTTCCACAGTACAGGCGGCGGGAAGGTGTAGTACCGCACGGCGTTGGGCACCACCTGGCGCCTGCCGTTGGCGTCAACCACCACTTTGGTGGTGCGGTCGTATCCCAGCCAGGCGGGGGCCACATAATAAGGAGAGAAGCCCACAAACCACTGGTTGGTGTTGTCCTGGGAAGTTCCGGTTTTGCCTGCGGTAGGCATATTGTCCAGACGGGCGTTTCGTCCGGTGCCGTAGGTGCCCAGCACCACCTGCTGCAGAAGTTTGTTCATCAGCACGGCGGTGTCTTTGGAAATTACCTGGGTGGGGGTGGTGTCCTTTTCCAGGATTATGTTGCCCTCAAAGTCCTCAACCCGTGTGTAGGAGTAAGGCTCGGTGTACTGTCCACCGTTGACGAAAATCTGATAGGCTCCGGCCATCTCCAGAGGGGAAACGCCGTAGGTGAGAGCGCCCAGAGCCATGGGGCTGATGGCCACGTCGGTGAGGACCACGTTGCCCTGCACCTCCCGCTCCACCAGGCTGGAGAAGTGGAGCTCATCCCGCAGGAAGTTGAAGACTCGGCGGGGAGTGAGCATCTGCACCACCTTGGCGGCCACGGTGTTGACCGACTGTTGAATGGCCCGGTCCACGGTGATGGGCCCCAGGAAGCCGCTGTAGTAGTTGGCGGGGGACCAGCCGTCGGGGGTGTCGGTCAGGGGGCTGTCCTCCATAATGGTGGACCAGGTGAGGTTGTTGCGCTCAAAGGCCAGCGCGTAGGCTCCAATAGGCTTGATGGAGGAACCGGGTTGCCGGCGGGACATGGTGGCCCGGTTATAGGTGCGCTCTCCGGTCTTTTCGCCGATGCCGCCCACCACAGCCAGCAGCTTGCCGTGGGGGTCAATAATGGCGGTGGCCGATTGGGGGTATTCTTCCCCGATGACGGCCGGGAAGTTTTCCGAGCTGCGGAAGAAGTCCTCCAGGTAAGCCTGCATCTTCAAATCCACCGTGGCGTAGATGCGGTATCCGCCGCTGTAGATTTGGTTGAGGGCGTAGCTCTTTTCCATCCCCTTGTACTCCATCAAGTCGGCGACCACTTCGTTGATGACGTGGTCCACAAAATAGCTGGAGGTTTGAGAGGAGGATGAGCTTTCCGCTTCATGGTCCACAAAGTTGAGGGGGGCTTTGACCGCCTTCTCGTATTCTTCTTCGGTAATCAGGCCCTGGTCCAGCATTTCGGCAAGCACGTGGACCTGGCGTTTTTTGTGCTCTTCCGGGTTGCGGTAGGGGTTGTAGAGTCCCGGGAACTTGGTGATGCCCACAATGGCGGCGCTTTCCTCCAGCGTCAGGTCCTTGGCGTCCTTTCCAAAGTAGTAGTTGGCCGCCGCCTGAATGCCGTTGGTGCCGTTGCCCAGAGGCACCAGGTTGAGGTAGGCCTCCAGAATTTCTTCCCGGGAATAGTTTTTGCTTAAGTCCAAAGCCCGGAAGATTTCCCGCACTTTGCGTTCCACCCGGTACTCGTTGTCCCCGGTGATATTTTTAATCAACTGCTGGGTAATGGTGGAACCGCCGCCGGTGGTGGTGCCCTCCACCGGCAGGAACATGCCAATGAAGGCGCCTATGGTCCGGCGCCAGTCCACGCCGTCGTGGGTCCAGAAGCGCTTGTCCTCGATGGCTACGATGGCCTTTTTGGCGTATTCGCTGATGTCGTCGTAGTCTACCCAGGTGCGGTCCTGCCCGCCGTAATACAGGCGCTTGATCACCACTTCCTCGCCGGTGTCGGGGTCCTCCGCCAGAATAAGGGAGGTGTACCCCATTTTAACCGCTTCCAAATCCACCGAGTTGTCGGCTCCGATGTACTGCAAAATGTAAACGGTCAGAACACAGCCTACAATGCATCCGGTGATAATCCCCACCAACATCAGGGTGAGCAGCACCCTGCCGATGGCGGCAAACAACCCCTTGGTCAGCCGCAGGCCCAAAGGCAGCCTTTTTTTGGGCCTTGGGGGGCGTTTGCCGGGAGGAGCACCCGCAGGTGTAGCCTTGTTGGGAATGCTTTGGTTCATCGAATAATCCCTCGCAAAAGCGCAAAGCTCGCGCCGATATCATAAACTGGCTCATGGGACAATAGAGAGGGCAATCGAGCGGGATGTCTGCAGGTCATTGCCTTGTCTATCGCACATGATAACCATTGTATTATAACATATATTCTGCCCGGGAAAATAACTTTTTTCTGAATATTTCAAAAGAAATGGCCAACAACGGAATAAATTACCAGTTTGTGGGGCAGGCTATCAGTGCAATCCATCTATTTTACCCGACAAAGGGGGCTACATCCATGATTTGGGATAAACGTCTGGCGGTGACGGCGGCCGCCTTGACGGTAACCATTGCCGCGGCGGTGGTTGCTTCCCTGTATTCGGGGCAGGAGCCGGACAATCTGCCGGCCCAGGAGCCGGCCCCCGGCATTGAAGCCATGCAGCCCCAATATCCCCAGCAGGAAATCGAGGACGATTACCTCTACATCATTAAAGAGTATCAGGGAAGAATTGCTGTGTTTGCCCGGGGCTCCGAGGTGCCGGAGCTGATTTTTGACAAACAGCTTAAGCATCTGCCGGAATACGACCGCATCCAGCTGGAGGAAGGCATCAAAATCTATTCCATCGACGAGCTCAACGCCCGGATTGAAGATTACATCAGCTAGGCGCGGCAGAAAAATTCAATTTGTTACCGCATCTTAACCACCTAGAAGTGGTATGGAATCCCTTTCGATGGTATACTGTAAAAAACCATTTCCTCTGAGTGTGTTTTGCTTATCCTTTGCCATCAGGAGGGATTTTTTTGAAATTTAAGTTTTTGCACAACAACATCAACGTGTTGGATTTGGAGCGGAGCCTGGAATTTTACCGAACCGCTCTGGACCTTCAGGAAATCCGCCGCAAGGAAACCGAAGATTTTACCCTTGTCTTTCTGGGAGACGGTCAGTCCACCCATCAGTTGGAGCTGACCTGGCTGCGGGGCAGACAGGACCCTTACAACCTGGGGGACAACGAAATCCATCTGGCCTTTGAAGCTCAGGATTTTGATGCGGCTTATGAACTGCACAAAAAAATGGGCTGCATCTGTTACGAAAATCCAAAGATGGGAATTTACTTCATTCAGGATCCGGACGGATACTGGATTGAAATTATTCCGCCCAAACGTTAAGGACTCACGCCGGTGCCGCGCAGAACGCGGCGCCGGCTGTTTTTCCGCCAGGGCCCTTCATTGACAAAAAGGTGCTAACATTATAAGATACAAAATATACAGGCGTACACTCGACTAATTTATAAGAGAAGTGTTGCTATGCGAATGGTAGAAACCTATTTTCTCTGGTTTGTGTTTTACAGCATTTTGGGATGGGTTTACGAAACCATTCTCTGCTCCACTCTTGAAAAACGGTTTATCAACCGGGGCTTCCTAAACGGTCCTTACTGCCCCATTTACGGGTTCGGCGCTCTCATTGTCATTTTGACTCTGCGTTCGGTGGAAAACGTCGTTCTTTTATTTTTGACGGCGGCGGTGCTGACCAGCACGTTGGAGTACATTACCTCCTGGGGGATGGAAAAGCTGTTCCACGCCCGATGGTGGGACTACTCCCATAAAAAGTGGAACATCAACGGACGGGTCTGCCTGCTGGGGGCGGTGGCCTTTGGCGTCCTTTCCCTGTTGATTATGAAGGTGGTTCACCCCTTCGTGTTCCTTTACACCCAAAAGGTTCCGGAAAAAGTGTTGAGGTACGGTTCTTTTGCCCTTTTTGCCCTGCTTTTGAGCGACAGTCTCTACACCATTCTGTCCTTCCTGAACTTTGACCAGAAGCTTAAGGAGTTTTCCGCCGAACTGGCCGAATTTACCGACCAGACCCTGTTCCGCTATGCCGAAACCCTGAAAGAAAAAATCAGCGAAACGGAGCTTCACGAAAAAATTGGCGGAATCTACGAGCGCTTTCGCTCCCGAATGAACTCCCAGGAGCGGAGAATGCTGCGGGCCTTCCCGGCTTTTCGTTCCATGCGGTACAATAAGCACCTGCAGGAGTTCCGCAAAGTTATCAAAAAGCTGGAAGTTGTGAAAAAAATTAAGGATCGAAATCGCAACTAAACGTCATGGGGGCGCTTCTTTTCGAAGGAAGCGCCCTTTTTGACCCTGTGTGACGATTATAAAATCAATCATTTTTATGTTAATCGAAATTTTTGCGAAAAATAGGGAAGAAACCCCTCGAAAAAAATAAGAATAAAAGTAGTAGTGTCGAGAATTGCCAAGGCTGAAGAGCTGTGATATAATAAATCTTAAACAATTTTTATGATACAGAAAAACATAAGCAGGGATATCCAGTACAATCAATGCTGTGAAATATAGAGGACCGGAGTGTGAGAATATGGCCAGTGGCAACGATCAAATGATGGAGATGTTTCTCTACGAAATGGGCACCCTACTCGAGCAGTTGGATGAAGTATTGCTCAATTCGGAGAAAAGTCAAGAGCTTACTGAGGATGCGATCAGTGAGATTTTCCGTATCATGCATACCATAAAAGGTTCCTCCGCCATGATGGAGCTGAATTTAATCTCCACCGTCACTCACAAACTGGAGGACTCTTTCTTCTTGATTCGGGAGCACGGCATCGACCAGGAACACTTTACCGAGCTGTTCGATTTGATGCTGGATGCCAGCGATTTTCTGAAAAGTCAGCTGGATGCCATTCAAAACGGCACCGAACTGGCGGAGGAAAACGACGACCTCATCAATCGGGCCGTTGCCTTTTACAATATATTAAAGGGAGGGCCGAACCCCCAGGCTTCCGCCCCTGCGGCCCCGGCGGTCCCTGCTGCTCCCGCTCCTGCGGCGAAGGAGCAAGAGCCCGCCCAACCTTCCGCTCAGCCTGTGGCTGCTGGCGGAAAGGGAACCATGCACTTTGAAATCCTGTTTGAAGAAGATTGCGGCATGGAAAACCTGCGGGCCTTTATGCTGGTCAGCAACCTGAAAGCAATCAGCAACGTGGTGGCGTACTATCCCCACGATATCGAAACCAACCCCGAAACCGCCATGGAAATCATGGTCAACGGCTTTGTGGTGACTCTGGAAAGCCAACTGACTCCCACCCAGATGCAGGAGTTTTTGGAAAAGCAGATGCATGTAAGCTCCGCCACTCTGCTGACCGAAGAGCAGCTTGCCCGCAGGCTGGGACAGACCACAGACGTTTCCGGCGCCCGTTACGAAGCCTGCGTCTTCTTTGAAGAGGATTGCGGCATGGAAAACCTGCGGGCCTTTATGCTGGTCAATTCTCTGCGCTCCAGCTGCAAGGTGATTTCCTACAGCCCCACCGACATCGAAAGCAATCCGGAATCCGCCATGCTGATTGGGGAAAAAGGCTTCCAGATGATTCTGGAAAGCCCCCTGTCCTTCTCGGCCTTGCAGGACACCCTCCGCAAGGGAATGCATGTCCGCTCCGTCACCTTGAAGGAGCTTTCCGCGGCGCCCGCGGCTTCCAATGCTTCCGAAACCACTAAGGCTCCTTCGGCGCCTGCGGGCACCGGCGCGCCGGCCGCAGCCAGCCAGCCGCAAAAGGCTCAGGAAGCCAAACACGAGCCTGCGCAGGAAAAGGAGCACGAGAAAAAGCACAACGCCGTCAAAACTCCCGTCAAGCAAAGCCTGATCAGCGTGTCGTTGGACAAGCTGGACCAGCTGATGGATTTGATGGGCGAGCTGGTCATCACCGAGTCCATGGTGGTCCGCTCCCCCGATTTGAAAGGCTTGACCAAGCTGGATAACTTCCAGAAGGCGGAGCGGCAGCTGCGCAAGCTCACCGACGAGCTGCAGGATATGGTGATGTCTATTCGGATGATTCCCGTATCCGGTACCTTCCAGAAGATGCAGCGGATTGTGCGGGATATGTGCCGCGCTCTCGGTAAAGAGGCCGAGCTGGTGACCATGGGCGAGGACACCGACATCGACAAGGCCATCATCGACAGCATCGCCGACCCCATCATGCACCTGGTGCGCAACGCCATGGACCACGGCATCGAAACACCCGAGGAACGGAGAAGGGCCGGAAAGCCGGAAAAGGGAACCATCACCCTTTCCGCCCAGAACACCGGCGGCGAGATCCTCATCACCATCTCCGACGACGGCAAAGGCCTGGATCCTCAAAAACTGCTGGAAAAGGCCAAAAAGAACGGAATCCTCACCAAGCCCGCCAGCGAATACACCGAGAAGGAAGCCTACATGCTGCTGTTCACCCCCGGCTTCTCCACCAAGGAAGAAGTCACCGAGTATTCCGGCCGGGGCGTGGGTATGGACGTGGTGAAGAAGAACGTTGAAAAGGTTGGCGGCACCGTCCAGGTGGAGAGCAAGCTGGGGTACGGTATGAGCGTCATCCTCAAAATTCCCCTGACTTTGGCCATTGTGGACGGTATGGATGTGTCTCTGGGAGGGGCTACATACACCCTGCAGATCACTTCCATCAACGAGAGCTTCAAGGCCAAAAACGATCAGGTGATTGTGGATACCGAAGGCAACGAGATGATTATGATTCGTGGAAACGTCTACCCCATCATTCGGCTCCACGAACTTTACAACGTTCCCAATGCCGTCACCAACATTGAAGACGGCATCCTCATCTGGGTGCAGAGCGGAGACGATTCCGCCTGCCTGCTGGTGGACGAGCTGATTGGAGAACAACAGATTGTGGTAAAGCCCCTGCCTAAGTATCTCAACCGGTTCGGGGTGAAGGAATACGGCATCTCTGGATGCACCATTTTGGGAGACGGCAACATCAGCCTGATTCTGGATGTAGGTGCCATTATCGAAAAAGTTTTGGAAAAGAGGTAAACGGCTATGGCGCAAGTACAAAACAATGTGGTGCTGACGGAGCAGGAAGAAGATACCATGCACGGCAAATACCTGGTGTTTGACCTGGACAACCAGCAATTTGCCATTCCCATTTCCCATGTGATTGACATCATCAACATGCAGCCCATCACCTGGGTTCCCAACTGCCCCGATTACGTCAAGGGCATCACCAACCTGCGGGGAAAGGTCTGCCCCATCGTCGACGTGCGGATGCGCTTCGGCAAGGAGCCTCAGGAATACCACGACCGCACCTGCATCATTGTGGTGGAAGAGCAGGGCGCCCCGGTGGGTTTGGTCATCGACAGCGTTTCGGAAGTCATTACCATCGACGACGAGAACATCTCGCCTCCTCCCAAATTTTCCACTTCCGCCGAAGCCCGGTTTATCCAGGGCGTCGGCCGCACCGACTCCGGCGTCAAGCTGATTCTTGACTACCAGGCGGTGCTGGGGGAGGACAACGTCATCCGGGTGGAGGAAGTGGAATAGAGTACTTTTCGTAAGGATTAACAGGTATGGTAAAAATCAACGACCAAGAGTTTGCGTATTTGGTAGGGTATTTAAAAGACAACTTCGGCATCAACCTCACCCACAAGCGGGTGCTGCTGGACGGCCGGATGAGCACCTATCTGGCTCAGCAGGGGTACCAGAGCTACACCGAATACATCCAGGCGCTAAAGGCCGACAAAACCGGCAAGGAGCTGCAAAACCTGCTCAACCGGGTCACCACCAACCACACGTATTTCATGCGGGAACCGGAGCATTTTGAATACTTCGGCAAGGTGGTGCTGCCCTATTTGGAGCAGACGGTAAAAGACCGGGATTTGCGCATCTGGTGCGCCGCTTCCTCCTCGGGGGAAGAGCCTTATACCCTTGCCATGATTCTGCACGACTACTTTGGTCACAAAATGCCGGAATGGGATAAGGTTCTGCTTGCCACCGACATTTCCCAAAAGGTGCTGGATATCGCCAAACAGGGCATTTACCCCGAGGAAGCCATTGCAAAAATCCCCGACCAGTGGAAGCGCAAATACTTCCGCCCCCTGCCGGGAGGCAAGGTGCAGGTGGTGGACGCCATTCGCAGCCAGGTGGTTTACCGCATCTTCAACCTGATGGACCCCATCCGGTATAAAAAGCCGTACCATGTCATTTTTTGCCGCAATGTCATGATTTACTTTGACACCCCCACCAAAGCGGCGGTGGTGGAGAAGCTTTACGACGCCTTGGCTCCGGGAGGTTACCTCTTTATCGGGCATACCGAAGCCATTGCGCGGCCCACCCGCTTTCACTACATTATGCCCAGCGTATATCAGAAAGGCGTTTAACGATGATGGCAGAAAAAATCAGGGTGCTGATTGTCGACGACTCCGTCTTTTTCCGGGAGTTTATGTCCCGTTCCTTAAGTGCCGATCCTGCGATTGAGGTGGTGGGGGTAGCCTCCAACGCGTTTGAAGCCGAGGAGAAGATTAAAAGCCTCAAGCCCACTGTGGTGACTTTGGATATCGAGATGCCCCGCATGAGGGGGACCGACTTTCTGCGGCACATTAAGCCCTTGTATCCCAATCTTCAGGTGGTGGTCATCTCCTCCGTTTCCGGCATTGTGTTCGAGGCGCTGCAGGCGGGGGCGGTGGATTTTGTCTCCAAGCCCAACAGCCAGGTGAAGATGGACAACGCCGCCTTTATTGCGGAGACGCTGCAAAAAATTAAGATTGCGGCTATTGCCATGCGCACCAAAACCGCGGCCGCCGGACGCCCTGCCACATCCACGCAGCCGGACGCCGAAGCCCCCGCCCCCAAAACGACGCCCAGCCGGCCGGCTGTCACACAGCTGCCCATCACCGGGCCGGTGCGGTTTAAAAATCCCAACACCCTTATCGCCATCGGAGCCTCCACCGGGGGAACCGAGGCCATTTTGACCGTGTTGAAGGACCTGCCGGAAAACACGCCCGGCATTGTCATTGTGCAGCACATGCCCGCCTATTTTACCGCCATGTACGCCGACCGGCTGAATAAAATCTGCAAAATTCAGGTGCGGGAGGCGAAGGACGGGGACCGGGTGGAACAGGGACTGGCTCTGTTGGCTCCGGGCGGAGACCGGCAGATGCGGGTTCATAAGGATGCCCGGGGCTACTATGTCCGTCTGACGCAGGAGGAAAAGGTGAGCGGGCACTGCCCCTCGGTGGACGTCCTCTTTGAATCGGTGGCGAAAGCGGCGGGGAAGGATTCGGTGGGAGTTATCCTTACCGGCATGGGTGGCGACGGTGCCAAAAGTCTGCTGCAGATGCGCAAACAGGGAGCCTATACCATCGGGCAGGACCAGGAAAGTTGCGTGGTGTACGGAATGCCTATGGTGGCTTACAACCTGGGAGCCGTGGTGGACCAGCTTCCCTTATCCCAGATTGGCAGCGCCATTATTCGCAAATTAATCGTATGAGGAGAAAGGCTGCATTCGCACGGCGACTGCGGCCTTTTTATTTAGATGGAAAATGTCCTTTTTGGATTAAGTTCCTTGTTTTGCTGCCGAAATATATAGCAGGAAGACTGTATAGCAGATGCATATTTCGTGCATTAGCCTGCGAACGGAGGAACCTCTATGGCTACTGTCAATTCTGTTAGTTTTTATTCCCAGTTGAGCGCCAAGAACAAGGGAATCGGCGGCCTGGCATCTGGACTGGATACCGATTCTTTGGTGGAGGCCCTCACGACATCCACTCGCTCCCGTTTGGCAAAGCAAACCCAGCAGAAAACTCTGATTAACTGGAAAATATCCGCCTATCGGGGCGTTGCCAACACGCTGCGGGCATTTCAGACCAAGCATCTTTCCATGGCGGCGGGGGCCAGCTCCCTGCGGGCCAATGCCTTCTTTAACGTTTATAAGGGGACTGCCTCTTCGGATAAAATCACCGTCAACGCGGGAACCGGCGCCCAACTCGGTTCCTTTACGGTGGATTCCATCAAACAACTTGCCACCAACCAGACTTTCACCACCGGCCAATACCAGCAGGAGCTGAAAGGCAACGACATTTCGGTGGACCAGGACTACATCGGAAAGACCCTGCAGCTTGCTTTCAACGGCACCACCAAAACCATCAAGCTGGACAGCCTTCAGGGCAAAAGCCATGTGGGCGGCGATTCCAGCGCCTTTGCCCAGGAACTGCAACGGCTGATTGACCAGGCCTTTGGTCAGAATACCATTCTGGTAAGCCACACCCTCAACGAGTCTGAGGGAACCTTTTCCCTCGGGTTAAAGGGAGCGGCAGCCTCCACCGTGGTGGAGGTGCGGAACACCGCCGACTCCCTGGGGCTTGCGGTGGGAATGACCAACCGGCTGAATTTGGACACCAAGCTGGCCGACTTCCTGGAAACGGATGGTAAACAGCTGTTAGGAGACACCCTGAAATTTTCCATCAACGATACGGTTATCACCGTAAACCGGAACGATACCATCCGAACTTTCCTCAGCCGCATCAACAGCTCTTCGGCGGGGGTCAGCGCGACCTTCAACACCGTTACCGAGCGGTTTGTCTTTACCTCCAAAACCACCGGCGACGGCGACAACTTAAAGCTGCGGGATGTGCAGGGCAACCTGCTCAACCTCTTTATTGGCGCCCAAAGCGGAACCTCCTTTGCTTCGGGCATCGGCTATGACAACGGCAGCCACACCGGCACCTCGTTGGACATCAACGCCATGCTGGGGTTGGATGCTGGAGCCGACCTTCCCGATTTTTCCACCGAGGAAGGGAAAGCCCTGCTGAACAAGCTCAAGGAATACACCATGAATGTGACGGTGGGCAGCACTTCCCTTATTGTGAGCGCCGATGTTTCCAAATACGTGGACCAGATAGCTTCCGGTGAAATGGATGTGCGGGAAGCCATTCTGGTTTCCATGAACGCCCAGATGGACCAAAAGTTCGGGCAGGGGGCTATCACCCTTCTCTTTACCGACGCCGACGATCCTTCTTCCGCTGTGCGGCTGCAAACCGACATTCAGGACAAGTCCATCAAACTGGGAACGGTTCAGGGTACCAAAAATGCGCTGGAAGTCATGGGCCTTAAATCCGGACAGATTAACAACCGCCTTTCCCTGGGATACGACACCACCGTGACCATTGACGAGAACCTGTTGAGCCAGTTGGAGGACGGAAAAACCTACAAGCTGGACCTCACCATTGGAAAAGAAACCAAAACCCTCAGCTTCCAGTGGAAGGATATTACCCGCAATCAGGACGAGTCGGACGAAGACTACCAGAAGCGGGTGCAGCAGACATTGGTGAGCAAGCTCAATGTGGCCAAAGCCGCAGCCTTCGGCTCCACGGGAAACGCCGCCAAAGTTAATTTCAAACTCAGCGACGATGGAAAGCTAACCCTGGCATCCACCTCCGACGAGTTGGGCTTTTCCATCGGCACCGCCGCTCTGGACCCGGAGGATGAGGCCGAAAGCTTCTTCGCCACCAATACTTTGCTGAAAAACCACAGCGGAAACGGCACCAAGCTCAAGGAGATTGGCATTACGTCCGGGCAGATTGCAGTCAGGGTGGGCGGTGTCGGCGGCACCATCACCGTAAGTGAAGAGGACACCCTTTACGATTTGATGAATAAAATCAACGAGGCGGTGGGCCGGGATGTGGTTACCTTCCAGTCCGGCCAGATGACCCTGGATGGCGGCGCCCTGGAGTTGGAATACCAAGATGTTTCCGGCAATGCCCTGGCCACCCTCTTCGGGCAGGCAAGCTACAAGACCCAAGGCTCCAGTCAGAGCTATGCCGACGCTTTGGCGGCTGGCAAGGGCAAAAACGCTGTCATTATGGTGGGCAATCAGGAGATTGTCAGCACCACCAACACCTTTACCGTCAACGGGGTGGACTTTACGGTCAACGCCCTTTCCGACGACCCCATCACCGTCAACGTTGCCACCGACCCCGATGAGGTGGTCAAGAAAATCAAAACCTTCATCGAGGAATACAACACCCTGGTGGACGCCCTGGACACCCTCATCAAGGAGGAAAAGGTGTCCGGCTACGAACCTTTGACGGACGAGCAGAAGGCCGAAATGACCGAGGAACAAATCAAATCCTGGGAAACGCAGGCCAAGAAAGGGCTGTTGCGCAACGACTCCACCCTGCGCAGCATCCTGTACCAGATGCGCAGCGCCATCTATCAAAAGGTGGAATCCGCCGGCATTTCCATTTACGACATCGGTATCACCACCCAAAGCTACTCCATTTCCAACAACGGTAAGCTGGAGCTGAGCGAATCGGGCGAAAAGAAGCTGCGGGAGATGCTTACCACCAACCCCGACGCCGTGCGGGAACTGTTTACCAATACCACCGAAGGCCTTGCCACCAGGCTCAATGCCGTCATTGACGATGCGGTGCGCACCAGCTCCACCAATCAGGGTTCCCTGGTGGCATTGGCTGGCAGCGAGTATTCCACCGGCAACAACGAGAGCACGCTGAGCCGTCAACTGGCCAATGTGGAGGACCAGATCAGCCGGCTGCAAACGAGATTGGAAAATGAATACAACCGCTACTGGCAGAAATTTGCCTCGCTGGAGACGGCGATTGCCAGAATGAACAACCAGAGCAGCTGGCTTGAAGGTTTCGGCAGGTAACCGGATAGGATAACAAGGGGTGAAAGACATGCAAACCAACGCGTACGCACGTTATAAGGACCAGTCTCTTTCCACCATGGCTCCCGGTGAACTGCTGGTAAAGCTTTACGACGAGCTGATCAAACAATGCAGGTTGGCGGTGATTTACATTCAAAACAAGGATTTGGCCGCCGCCAACAACAGCTTGATGAAATCCCAGACCATTGTTTCCACTTTGGATTCTTCGCTGGATATGCGGTTCCCCATCTCCAAGGACCTGCACAATTTTTACCTTTTCTTCAACAAGCAGCTCCGCAAGGCCAATCTGGAAAAGAACGTGGACGCCATCAACGAGCTGCTTCCCCTGATGAAGGATTTGCGGGACTCCTTTGCCCAGGCGGAAAAACTCAGCCGCAGCAGCCAGCACGGAGGGAAAGCCATATGAAGGCGACGCCCTCCAGAGGGTTTGCCGAAATTCTGGACGATATTTACCATCTGACCAACCAGATGGCGGAACAGCGGCACAATCCTGATTTTCTCATAGAGTGTGTGGACAAGCGCCAGGCTTTGATGGACGAATACGACGCCCTGGCCCTTGCCTATCCGGAAGAAAAAAAGGCCTTTGAACAAAACCCCGCCGCTCGGGACCGGGTGGCCAAAATGCTGGTGATGGACCGGGCGGTGGCAAAGGCATTGGAGGAGCACCGATCCTCCGCCCATCAGGACGTGGCCTCCGCCAACGCCCGGCAGAAGGTGCTGGACTATTTGGGCAAGTCCCATTACCCTTCCGGGGGAACTCGGATGGATTACCGAAAATAATATCGATTCATAGTTCCTAGCAATTGAAAAAGGCGGACAGCTTTGGCTGTCCGCCTTTTTGTTCCTGATAGAATGAGGCCCAAGTATCGGCTATTGTACCATTGTCAAAAATATGGTAAAGTGAAGATGAAAATTACCGTCGGTGGGCAGGGAACATACCGTGCTCCACCATGGAATAAACCCCGTCGGGGGCAATGATGATGTGGTCCATCAGCCCCACGCCTACCCGGGCCAGTTCCTCAAAGAGGATGCTGGTGGTTCTTAGATCCCGGCTGGAAGGGTTGCAAATCCCGTCGGGGTGATTGTGGGCCAGCAGCGCCTTCACCGCGCCGCAGCGCAGGGCGGCGCGCACCACGGCGGCGGGGGAAAACTCCACCGAACGTCGGGTGCCCCGGGAAATCCAGGAGGTGTGAATTACCTTGCCGTTGGAGGCCATACAAACCAGCAAAACTCGCTCTTCCTCCTCACCCAGGAATTTGTAACGGACAAACTCCTTGGCGTCGGCGCAGGTTTTCAGCATATTCCTGGCATCCACTTTGTCGTCCAGATAAGCCCGCATGATAGCGGGTATCAGTTTGATGAGGGTGGCGGATTCCAGGCCCACCCCTTCCACTTCCATCAGCAGCTCAATGGGTGCGTCAAACACCCCGGAAAGAGAGCCGAACCGCTCCATCAGCCGATGAGCCGTGGGGTTGGTGTCTCCCCGGCGTATGACGTAAAACAGCAACAGCTCCAGCACTTTGTGATGGGGAAAATGCTCCAGGCCCTTCTGGCGAAACTCCTCTTTAACTCTGGCGCGGTGGCCGGCGTGGATGGCGGTGGAATCCCGTTCATTCTCGTTCATAGCTGCCCCCACAAACGACAATTTTCGCCTATATTATACAAAATTTTACATTTTTTTGCAAACAGGAAGGAAGATCCATCCTGAAAAGTTATGTTATTGGACCCAACGATGCCGGACAGCGGCTGGATAAGTTTTTGCGCAAGGCGGCGCCTCGCCTGCCTGCCTCTCTGCTGTACCGCGCCATCCGTCAAAAGGACATCAAAATCAACGGGGCGCGGTGTCAGCCGGGGGACAAGCTCCAGGCGGGGGATACGGTGCGGGTGTACCTTCCCGACGACGTGCTGAGCACCGACGATTCCCTGCTGTTTTTGGCGGCCCCTCCCGTGGTGGAGGTGGTGTACGAGGACGACCAGATTCTGCTCTGCAACAAACCTCAGGGCCTTTTGGTCCACGAGGACGATTCTTCCACCCCCGACACCCTTATCAACCGGATTCTCCACTACCTCTACCAAAAAGGGGAGTGGGACCCGCAAAAGGAAAACTCCTTTACCCCCGCCCTCTGCAACCGGATTGACCGAAACACCGGGGGAATTGTCATTGCCGCCAAAACCTTTGAAGCGTTGCAAATCATCAGCGAGAAAATCCGCCTGCGGGAAATTGACAAATATTATCTCTGCATTGTCCACGGCAATCCGACACATAAATCCGGCACCTTGAAAGGCTACCATGTCAAGGACGCCGCCAATAACACCGTCACCATTTCCACCAAGCCGGTGCCGGGGGCCAAAATCGCCCTGACCCGCTACCGGGTGCTGGAAGACTGGAAGGACAAAAGCCTGCTGGAGGTGGAGCTTCTCACCGGGCGCACCCATCAGATTCGGGCGCAGCTGGCCGCCATCGGCCACCCTTTGTGGGGAGACGCCAAGTACGGCACCAGCAGGGAAAACGCTCGCCTCGGCAATCGTCAGGCTCTTTGGGCCTATAAAATCACCTTTTCCTTTCCCACTCCGGCGGGGCCGCTGGAATATCTGAAGGGCAAAACCTTTTCGGTTCCGGTGCCCTTTGTGGAGGAATTTCGACAGCATAACGGGAGGACAAAACAATGACCTGGGGAATTATTGCCGCCATGGATGAGGAACTCAACCATATCCTAGCCGAAATGAAGGTGGAGCGCACCCTTCCTGCCTACGGGACCACCTACCACATCGGCACCATCGACGGCGTGCCGGTGGTGGCGGTGCGCTGCAGCGTAGGAACCATCAATGCGGCTGTCTGCACTTCCACCCTGATCCGGGAGCTGGGGGTCACCAGAGTGGTCAACATTGGGGCGGCCGGCTCCACCTGCGACGAGCTTTCCATTTTGGACGTGGTGTTGGGCAGCGAGCTTGTCTTTCATGACGCGCAAGGGGATTTTCTCGCCCAATTTTACCCCTTCCGCGACCGGTTTGTGGCCGACCAAACGTTGCTGGAATTGGCGGAGCAGGTCATTTCCCGCATGGAGCCCAAAACCTTCCGCTATCGGGTGGGCCGTATTGCCACCGGGGATGTGTTTGTGCAGGACCCCGCCGTCAAGGAGGACATCGTCCGCCGCTGCCACCCCCTTTGCGTGGAAATGGAAGGAGCTGCGGTGGCGCAGGCAGCTTTTCTGTGCAACACCCCCTTTTTGGTCATTCGCTCCCTTTCCGACGATGCGGGCCACGGAGCCCAGCTTTCCTTCGAGCAGTTTGTGGAGAAGGCTGCCCGCAACTCCGCCGATATTGTGCTGGGTATGATTCGGCAAAGCGGCCAGGAAGGAACGCACTAACCGCCGGTGAAAAGTGCTTGGCAGTCCCTTTCCGTTGATTGACAGGATGGGGAAATTGGTATAATATGAAGGATATTAAGGAAATCTTTCCGGTGGCAACCTTCCACTAGTAGGATGTGCAAGATAAACGACAAGGCGCGAAGGTTTTTGCCTTCGCGCCTCGGTATATACAAAAATTGCGGTGTATTTGCTATTCCCCTATCACCTTGATGAGGACCCGCTTTTCCCGCATACCGTCAAATTCGCCGTAGAAGATTTGCTCCCAGGGGCCAAAGTCCAGCTTGCCGTCGGTGATGGCCACCACCACCTCCCGCCCCATGACGCTGCGTTTGAGGTGGGCGTCGGCGTTGTCCTCGTAGCCGTTGTGGCGGTACTGGCTGTAGGGCTTTTCGGGGGCCAGCTTTTCCAGCCAAACCTCCATGTCGTGGTGGAGGCCCGATTCGTCGTCGTTGATAAACACGCTGGCGGTGATGTGCATGGCGTTGCAGAGCACCAAACCTTCCTTTACGCCGCTTTCTTCCACCGCCTTGCGCACTTCCTCGGTGATGTTGACAAAGGCCCTGCGCTGGGGAACCCGAAAGGTGAGCACTTTCCGATAGGATTTCATGTATAACTCCCTCCATCTTCCTGACAAAAAATGGACAAACCTTTTGGGTATTATACCCGAAACGGCGGGGAGGCGCAAGGGCCGACATTGGCGAATTTATGCCTTTTTCTTGACTTTTTTGCAAGATACGGGTAAACTTAAAAAATCGTAGGAAATGAACAGGAGGGCTTTGCCTTGGACAACAGCCAGAAAAGTATGGAAAAAATCGTCGCTCTTTGTAAGGGCAGAGGGTATGTCTATGCCGGTTCGGAAATTTACGGCGGCCTTGCCAATACCTGGGATTACGGCCCTCTGGGCGTCGAATTGAAAAACAACATCAAGCGGGCCTGGTGGAAGAAGTTCGTGCAGGAAAACCCCTACAATGTGGGGTTGGACAGCGCCATTTTGATGAATCCCCAGGTTTGGGTGGCGTCCGGACATGTGGGCGGCTTTACCGACCCTCTGATGGACTGTAAGAGCTGCAAAACCCGCCACCGCGCCGATAACCTGATTGAAGAGCAGGCAAAGGTGAACCCCGCCGGTTGGAGCAACGAGCAGATGATGGAGTTCATCCGGGCAAACGGCATCAAGTGCCCCAACTGCGGCAGCACCGACTTTACCGATATCCGCAAGTTCAACCTGATGTTCAAGACTTTCCAGGGCGTCACCGAAACCGCCCAGAACGAAATCTACCTGCGGCCCGAGACGGCACAGGGCATCTTTGTCAACTTTGCCAACGTGCTGCGCACCACCCGCCGCAAGCTGCCCTTTGGCGTCTGCCAGGTGGGCAAAAGCTTCCGCAACGAAATCACCCCCGGCAACTTCATCTTCCGCACCCGGGAATTTGAGCAGATGGAGCTGGAATTCTTCTGCAAGCCGGGCGAGGATTTGCAGTGGTTCCACTATTGGAAGGATTACTGCCACAACTGGCTGCTGGGCCTGGGAATCAAACAGGAAAACCTGAGAATCCGCGACCACAGGCCGGAAGAGCTTTCCCACTATTCCAAGGCCACCAGCGACTTTGAATTTCTGTTCCCCTTCGGCTGGGGCGAGCTGTGGGGCATCGCGGACCGCACCGACTACGACCTGGGCGCCCACAGCAAACATTCCGGCCAGCGGTTGGAATACTTCGACCAGGAGTCCGGGGAGCACTATGTCCCCTACGTGGTGGAGCCCTCTCTGGGCGTGGAGCGCATGCTCCTCACCGTTCTGGTGGACGCTTACGACGAGGAAGAGCTGGAGGGCGGAGACGTGCGCACCGTCCTGCGCCTGCACCCTGCGCTGGCTCCCTATAAGGTGGCGGTGCTGCCCCTTTCCAAGAAGCTCAGCCAGCAGGCCACCGAAATCTACCTCCGGCTGCGGAAGAGCTTTATGGCGGATTATGACGATTCCGGCGCCATCGGCCGCCGCTACCGCCGTCAGGACGAGATTGGTACTCCTTTGTGCGTCACCTATGACTTTGAGTCGGAAAACGACGGCTGCGTCACCGTCCGTGACCGGGACACCATGGCCCAGGACCGGATTCCCATCGATGAGCTGGAAAGCTACATCGCCGCCAAAATCGCCTACTAACCAAACAAAAACTCCCTCCGCAACCGAGAGGGAGTTTTTCCGTATCTAGGGCTTGTGAAGCTCAAACTCGTTTTTGGAAAAGGAAATCAGCCCTTCCCGCTTCATGGCGCTCAGCTCCCGGGAAAGGGCGCTGCGCTCCACCGAAAGGAAATCCGCCAATTCCTGCCGGTCAAAGGGAATCCGAAACCGGCTACTGCCGTGCTCCGCCGCCTGGATGGAAAGGTAGCTCATTACCTTTTCCCGGATGGAGCGGGAGGATAGAATCTCAATTTTTTGGTTGAGGTTTAAGTTCTTTTGGGCCAACACCCGCACCATGTTTTCGATGAGGCGGCCGTGAAAAGAGCAGGAGGAGGGGCAGGTGGTGATAATCCGGCGGTAATCCATCAGCAGCACCACACAGTCGGTGACGGAGAGCACGCTGACCGGAAGGGCGTCGATTTCGGCGCAGGCAAAGGCTTCACCGAACAAATCCCCGGGCAGGAGTTTTGCCAAAATGGAGCGGTTGCCAAAGATGTCGTCCCGAACCACCTGCACCGCACCGCTGAGCACCAACCCCAGCCATCGGGGCGGGTCCCCCGCCAGAAAGATGGCCTGTTCCCTGGCATAGTGGGCAAGGCGGGCGTCCAGGCAGTTGAGCATGCTGTCCAGGTTTTTGGGGGAAATCCCCTGAAACAGAAGGTTGCCCTTCAACACGTCGATATACGGCTCTATCATCCCATCACCTCTCGGGGCGTTGTATTTATGGATATAGTATAGCAGAAAAAGGTTGTTCAAAAAACTAAAATCGCCCAGCTCTTTTTGTGGTATGCTATGGTTAAGGAAAGGCAGGTGACTGGCAGATGGGCAGAGCAGTATCGGTTCAGGGCTATTTCAGCCCGTCCGGAGCAAGGCCCATTCCCTGCAGGGTCCGCATTTCCCTGGACGGCAGCGGCCTTCACGAAAACCTGACCGTGGAAGGGGAGGGGGCCTACCGCATCACCACCCCGTTTCACCCCATCCGGGAGCTGGTCCACCGGGCGCGCCGGGAGGCGTCCGGCCGGGAAGGAGCCTTGGAGCTTTCCGCCCGACTGGAGGGCAGCGCCGAAGGTTGGCGCACCGTGGAGGTGACCGCCTGGATGCGAATTAGCAAAGGCTTTGAAATGCTGACGCTCGAGCAGGGGAACAAGGGGCAGATTTCCCTGCCGTACCAGGCGGTGGAAACCTTGGCGAACATACAGCGGAGCGGGCTGGCATAGATGCTCAGGCTGTGATATATTAACAAAAATCGGATAAGAAGGTGATTGCTGTGAACGAGACGCTGAAAACCATTGCGGAGCGGTATTCCTGCCGGGATTTTGACGGGGTCATGCCGCCGGACGAGGATTTGCAGGCCATCGCCCGGGCGGCCATTCAGGCGCCCAGCGGGGTAAACCGCCAGCACTGGCAGATTATTGTGGTGAAGAACCGGCAACTCCTAAACGACATGGAAGCAGAAGGTTTGAAGATGCTGGCCGCCATGGAGGATCCGTCCTTTTACCAGCGCATCATGTCCCGAGGAGGCAAGCTGTTCTACAACGCCCCCTGCATGGTGCTGATTGCCGTCAAGGAAGCCCAGCCCAAAGGCGCCGAGCTCATTGATTTGGGGATTGTGGCCCAAAATGTGGCGCTGGCTGCCACCTCGCTAGGGATTGCCAACGTCCACTGCGGTTTGGTGGGCCTGGCCTTCGCGGGGGAGAAAGCCTCGGAATTTAAAAAGCGGCTTCAGTTCCCCGAAGGCTACGAATGCGGCTTGGGCGTGCTGTTGGGATACGCCAAAACCACCAAGCCCCCACACGAGCCCAATCCCGAAAAGATTACCTGGATTGAATAATCCCAAAACCAAAGCCGCCGGGCATGAATGTCCGGCGGCTTTTTGGCAGAATAAAGGCCGCCCCCGTCGGGAACGGCCGGAAGGATGGATTACAGCGCAAAGCTTTGGCTCAAAGCCTGAATAGCGTTTTCCAAATCGGTGGAGGCGATGAGGAGAGAAATGTCAATTTCCGAGGTGGTGATGAGCAAAAGCTCCACGTTGCTCTCAGCTAGTGCCGACAGAGCCCGGGCAAACACGCCGGGGGTGGTGCGCATCTCCTCCCCATACAGCTGAAGCTTGCAGTTGCCGCTGCTCACCAAAGCCTTGATTTGGGGGTATTGCTCCCGCAATTTTCGGGAAACGTCCAAAACCCGGCGCAAATCGTCGTCGGAACAGGTAAAGGAAATGCTTAAGGTTTCCCCTACCGGGGCCGTTTGGGATACCATGTCGATGTTAATGTTTGCCTGGGCAAGCTGCTGAAAAATTTCGGCCGCCAATCCGGTGGCAAGGGGAATGTTGTGAAAGGTGACGACGGCAATCTTTTCACAATAGCTTAAGCGGGTTACCCCGTGCATGAACAGCACCTCCTGCTTCTTGTCAGTCTACCTGCGGGGATGTTCCAACAACAGCGAATGGGTTACACCTGCGTGGCGGCAATCAAATCCTTCATGGAATAAAGGCCGGGCTCTTTTCCCACCATAAAGTGGGCGGCGGAAAGAGCGCCGGTGGCAAAAACGTCCCGAGAAGAGGCGATATGGGTCAGGCTAATCACTTCGTCCCGTCCGGCGAAAAGAATCTCGTGCTCGCCCACAATGGTGCCCCCGCGGATGGAGTGCATGCCAATCTCGTTCTTTTTGCGTTTTTCCCGCTTGCTGTGGCGGTCGTACACGTAGACCGGCTCTTCTGGCATCACCGAAGCCATGGCGTCGGCCAGCATCAAAGCGGTGCCGCTGGGAGCATCCAACTTGCGGTTGTGGTGCTTTTCGATAATTTCAATGTCAAAGCGGTCTCCCAGCACCCGGGCGGCGGTTTTGGCAAGCTCCGTCAGCAAATTGATGCCCAACGACATGTTGGCGGTAAAGAAGATGGGAATTTCGGCGGAAGCCTTGTGAATCTTCTCGATTTGCTCAGGGCTCATGCCGGTGGTGGCAATCACCAGCGGGATGCCGGTGCGCCTGGAAAGGGCAAGAAGCCCGTCCAGAGCCGAAGGATGGGAAAAATCGACGATGACGTCGGCCTGGGCGGCGCACTGGTCGGCGTTGGGGAAAACAGGGTAGTCTTCCCGGGACTGGGTGTTGGGGTCGATGCCCGCCACCACCACGTCGCCCCGCTCTCTGGCGCAGTTGGAGACCACTGTGCCCATGTGTCCGTTGCAGCCGGACAGGATGATACGTATCATAGCTGCTATCCTTTCACGTCTTGATGGATACCGTTAGGCTAAATCAGATTCCATTTTTTCAGCTCGCCCGTAAGCTGGGCAAGGCCGGCGTCGCTCATCTCCACCAGAGGCAGGCGGCAGGGCCCGACGTTTTTGCCCATCAGGTTGAGAGCTTGCTTCACGGGGATGGGGTTGACGTCGCAGAACAGGGCGGACACAATGCCCATGAGGTTGGCCTGCATTTTGGCAGCCCCCGCCACGTCACCGTCAAAGAAGGTCTGGGTCAGCTGGTGGGTTTCTTTGGGCATAATATTGGCCAGCACCGAGATGACCCCCATTCCGCCCATGGAGAGGATGGGTACAATCTGGTCGTCGTTGCCGGAGTAGATGATCAGGTCGTCGCCGCAGAGGCTCACCGTCTTGCACAGGGCGGCGATGTCGTTGTTGGCCTCTTTGGTGGCCACAATGTTGGGGTGCTTGCACAGCTCCGCATAGGTCTGAGGCTGAATGTTCAAACCGGTGCGGCTGGGCACGTTGTAGAGGACAATGGGCAGGTCGGTGGCGTCGGCAATGGCGTAAAAGTGGGCCACCAAACCCTTTTGGGAGGTTTTGTTGTAGTAGGGAGTCACATGGAGCAGACTGTCTGCCCCTGCGGCTTTGGCCTCCTTGGAAAGCCAGATGGCGTACCGGGTATCATTGCTGCCGCATCCGGCCATCACCGGAACCCGCCCCGCCGCTTTCTCCACGGCAAAGCGGATGCACTCCACATGCTCCTCGTCGGTCATCACGGAACTTTCGCCGGTGGTGCCGCAGATGACGATGCAGTTGGTACCCTGCTCAATCTGCCAGTCAATTAACTCGCCCAGCTTGTCGTAGTTGATGGAAAAATCCTCGTGCATGGGGGTAACAATCGCTACGGCCGAACCTTTGAAAGGAACTCTCTTCATGTCAATAACCTCCACAGTTGATTGTCGGCAACTCAATTTCGGTTAAGGGAAGGATTAGTCAAAATACCCCTTGGCGGCTAACAGTTCCGCGGTCAGAACGGCGCCGCCGGCGGCACCCCGCAGGGTGTTGTGGGAAAGGCAAACAAATTTCAGGTCGTACACGTGGTCGGGACGAATGCGGCCCACCGAAATGGCCATGCCGCCCTCCAAATCCCGGTCCAGACGGGCCTGAGGCCGGTTGTCCTCCTCAAAAACATGGAGGAACTGCTTGGGCGCACTGGGCAGAGCCAGCTTCTGCGGCTCGCCCTGATAGCTGCGCATCAGCTCTTTGACGGTTTCCACGTCCACTTTCTTTTCAAAGTTGACAAAGACAGCCGCTGTGTGACCATCGGTGATGGGTACTCTCAGACATTGGGTGGTGATAACAGGGCTTTGGGCTTTGACAATTTCTCCGTTTTGAATGGTGCCCCAAACCTTCAGAGGCTCCTGCTCGCTTTTTTCTTCCTCGCCGCCGATAAAGGGAATCAGGTTATCCACCATTTCGGGCCAAGTTTCGAACGTCTTGCCGGCTCCGGAAATAGCCTGATAGGTGCAGGCCACCACTTCCTGAATGCCAAACTGGCGCAGGGGGTGCAGAGCAGGGACATAGCTTTGGATGGAGCAGTTGGATTTGACGGCGATAAAGCCCCGCCTGGTGCCCAGGCGCTTCCTCTGGTAGGGGATGATTTCCAGATGTTCGGGGTTGATTTCCGGCAGCACCATGGGAACGTCGGGGGTGTGGCGGTGCGCCGAGTTGTTGGAAACCACGGGGCATTCCAGCTTGGCATAACGCTCTTCCAGCGCTTTGATTTCCTCTTTTTTCATATCCACGGCACAGAAGATAAAATCCACCATGCCGGCGATTTTTTCGGCGTCCGCCTCGGCGTCCAACACCGTCAGCTCGGCGGCTTGGGCGGGGATGGGGCCGGCCATCATCCAGCGGCCCTCCACCGCCTCGCGGTAGGGTTTTCCCGCGCTGCGGGCGGAAGCGGCCACGGCTTTGACCTGGAACCAAGGGTGACCGTCTAACAGGGTGAGAAAGCGCTGGCCGACCATGCCGGTAGCGCCCACCACTGCAACGTTGTAAGTTTTCATCTTCATCTCTCCTTTGTAATCCGTGAAGGACCTTCTCCTCCGTTTAAGGTACAAAAAAACCGGTCTTGAAAACCGGATGCTGTTGCACTATAATGAAACTGCTGTGTGTTGCGGCGGCAGAGCATACTCCACCCCCCTGAATAGCAACAAGGACAGCGCTCCATCACATTGCGTGACGACAGTTGCAGGCCTTTCGGCTCTACACCCAGAGAAAAAGCTGCCGCAAGCGATTTCTCTTCGGCGGTTTCTGCCTTTCCCCGGGGCATTGGCTGCGGCAGCCCGTCCCCGGTTACTCATCAAAACCGCTCCTCTATCCGATGTTTGCGTTTTGAAATTGTAACAATGGTATTATTAAAAATAGTTTAGCATTCCATAAGGCATCTGTCAATTCTTTTATGCCCGTCTGCAGGCTCCTGGAAGGATTTTGCGCCGGACAGCCATATCAAGGGCCCTGCTACGGGCTGATTTTAGGTGAAAACATGAAAACCTCTGATTTTGATTACGATTTGCCGGAGGAGCTGATTGCCCAGACTCCTCTAAAAGACCGGGACGCTTCCCGCTTGCTGGTTCTGGACCGGAAAACCGGAGAGATACAGCATAAAGTTTTTCGGGACCTGCCCCAAATTCTGCGGCCGGGAGATACCTTAATTCTCAACGATTCCCGGGTGATTCCCGCCCGGCTGCTTGGAAATAAAATACCCGGTGGCGCCGCCATCGAGTTTTTGCTGTTGGAACGCAGGGAGGAGGATGTCTGGGAAATCATCACCCGCCCGGGGCGGAAAGCGCTGCCGGGGACCCGCTTTTCCTTTGGAGATGGCAGGCTTGTCGGGGAGATTTTGGAAGTGCTGCCCGACGGCAACCGCATCGCCAAATTCTCCTACCAAGGGGAGTTTTACGCCCTGCTGGATGAAATCGGCCAGATTCCTCTGCCTCACTATATCACCAAAAAGCTGGAGGACCGCCAGCGCTATCAGACGGTGTACGCCCGGCGAAACGGCTCCGCCGCAGCCCCCACCGCAGGGCTCCACTTTACGCCCCAACTGCTGGAGACCTTAAAGAAGCAGGGAGTGAACATTGGCACCGTCACCCTCCATGTGGGGTTGGGCACCTTCCGCCCTGTCAAAGCGGAGGAAATTGAACAACACCACATGCACTCGGAGCGGTACACCGTACCGGAAGAGACGGCCGCTCTGATTCGCCAAACCAAGAAGAGCGGAGGCCGGGTGATTGCCGTAGGCACCACCTCCTGCCGCACTCTGGAGGCGGTGGCCCAGGACCACGGGGGAGAGGTGGTTGCCTGCTCCGGCTCCACCAACTTGTTCCTGTACCCCGGCGGCAAAAGCCGTTTTCAGGTTTTGGACGGCCTTATCACCAATTTTCATCTGCCCAAAAGCACGCTGATTATGCTGGTCAGCGCCTTTGCGGGATATGAGCACACTATGGAAGCCTACCGCGTCGCCGTGCAGGAGCGGTATCGCTTTTATTCCTTCGGCGATGCCATGCTGATTCTTTAGGTGCCGACACTTTTGCAGGATGCAGCGTTTCCTCCATTGTTTTGGGCTGGCATTCTATTTATTTTACGCCCATAACCCATACAATGTGATGATTTTTTGCAATCAATGAGATGTCCCTCTTGCAATTTCCACCGTATAAGGGTAAGATAGAAGCAAGGAAAGAGGAGAGACACCTGCAACAAAAAGGAGCGTAACATGAGTCGGAACCTGCTCAGCACTATTGAGGCGGCTTTTCCCACCTTTTCGAAAGGGCAGAAACTGATTGCCAACTACATTTTGGAACATTACGACAAAGCTGCCTTTATGACGGCGGCCCGTCTGGGTAAAACCGTAGGCGTGAGCGAGTCCACAGTGGTGCGCTTTGCCACTGAAATTGGATACGAGGGTTACCCGGAACTGCAAAAGGCGTTGCAGGAGTTGATTCGCAACCGGCTGACTTCGGTGCAGCGGATGGGCGTTACCAACGAGCGGTTGGGAGAGTCCAACGTGCTGCAAAAAGTGCTGCAAGCCGACCGGGAATCCCTGCGGCGCACCATGGAGCAAATCGACAATTCCGCCTTTGACCAGGCGGTTCAGGCCATTATCGCAGCCCGCAAGATTTACATCATCGGGGTTCGCAGCGCCGCGGCTTTGGCCAGCTTTTTGAACTATTACTTCACCCATATTTTTGAAGATGTCCGCAATTTGGATACCGGCAGCACCAGCGTCATTTTTGAGCAGATGCTGCGGATTCGGCCGGAGGACGTGTTTATTGCCATTACCTTTTCCCGCTACTCCAGCCGCACCTACAAAGCCGCCGCCTACGCCAAGCAGAACGGTGCGAAGGTGATTGCCATCACCGACTCCCTCACCGCTCCCATCTGCAAGGTGGCGGATCATGTGCTGGTGGCCCGCAGCGATATGGCCAGCTTTGTGGATTCACTGGTGGCGCCTCTGAGCCTCATCAACGCCCTCATTGTGGCCATCGGGCTGCAGAAGAAGGACGAAATCGCCCAGGTCTACACCCGTTTGGAGACCATTTGGGATGAATACCATGTGTACGAGAAAGGGGAACCGGATGTCCCAACCCCCTAATGCAGACGTTCTTGTGATTGGAGGCGGCGCGGCAGGCCTGATGTGCGCCGGCACCGCCGCCGCCCGGGGCAAAAAGGTTCTGCTCCTGGAGCGGATGCCCCAGCCCGGCCGCAAACTGCTCATCACCGGAAAAGGCCGGTGCAACCTGACCAACAACTGCGAATTTGATACCTTCATCGCCTCGGTCAACCGGGGAGGGCGTTTCTTGTACAGCGCCTGGAACGCCTTTTCCGCCCGGGACACCATGGCGTTTTTCGAGCAACTGGGAGTCCCCCTCAAAACCGAGCGGGGGAATCGGGTGTTTCCCGTTTCCGACCGCTCGGCTGACATTGTGGATGCCTTGGTGGGCTATGCCCGAAAAGGGGGAGTGGCCATCGTCCGGGAGCGGGCGGTGAAGCTGCTGGTGGAAAATAACCGCGCGGCAGGGGTCCTGTGCGAATCCGGCAAGGAGTACCGGGCTTCCAGCGTGGTGATTGCCACCGGAGGCAAGAGCTACCCCTTAACCGGCTCCACGGGAGACGGCTATCAGCTGGCCGCCCAGGCGGGGCATACGGTGATACCTCCCCAGCCTTCCCTGGTGCCGGTGGAGGTGGAGGAAAGCTGGCCCCGGGAGGCCATGGGGTTGTCCCTGAAAAACGTCACCCTGACCCTCACCAAAGCAGGCTCCTCCAAAGTGCTGTTTGAGGAACTGGGGGAGATGCTCTTCACCCACTTCGGGGTGTCGGGGCCGCTGGTGCTTTCCGCATCCGCCCACATGGACAACCACCCCGGCACCTATGCCCTGCACATCGACCTAAAACCCGCCCTTTCCCACCAAAAGCTGGACCAGCGGATTCTCCGGGATTTTTCCGAGTCCATCAACCGGGATTTTTCTAACGCCCTGTCGGGGCTGTTGACCAAAAAGCTCATCGGCCCGGTGGTTGCCCTTTCCGGCATTCCGCCCCAAACCAAAGTCCACCAGATTACCCGGGAACAGCGGGAAAACCTGGTGAACCTTCTCAAGAATTTGTGCCTGCATGTCAAGGGGCTGCGCCCCATTGAGGAGGCGGTGGTCACTCGGGGCGGCGTGGAATTAAAGCAGGTCAACCCCTCCACCATGGAATCCAAGCTGCTGCCGGGGCTGTACTTTGCCGGCGAGGTGCTGGATTTGGATGCCTATACCGGGGGCTTTAACTTACAGATTGCCTTTTCCACCGGCTATTTGGCGGGGCAAAAGGTGTAGGAATACAAGGAGGCGCTATGATTTCGGTTGCCATTGACGGGCCCTCGGGGGCCGGAAAGAGCAGCATCGCCCGCCGGGTTGCCGCCCGGTTGGGGTATACTTATGTGGATACAGGCGCTTTGTACCGGGCCATCGGTTTGTTCGCCCATCGCAACGGCATTGACGACACCGACGAGGCTGCGCTGGCTCCCCGCCTTGGGGAAATCAAGGTGGAGCTGTTTTACCGGGACGGTAAGCAGCACGTTGTCTTAAACGGAGAGGACGTGTCGGAGGACATCCGCAAGCCGGAAATGTCCATGGCGGCCTCCAACGTTTCCGCCCTGCCTGCGGTAAGGGCCTTTTTGCTGGATTTGCAGCGCCAGATGGCGCGCAATTACAACGTGATTATGGACGGCCGGGATATCGGCACCGTGGTGCTGCCCCATGCCGATGTGAAAATCTTTCTTACCGCCTCGGCGGAAGACCGGGCCATGCGCCGCTACAAGGAGTTCCTGGGCCGGGGAGAGAACATCTCCTACGAGGAGGTGCTGGAGGAAATCAACCGCAGGGACTACAACGATTCCCATCGGGAGATTGCCCCCCTGCGCCCGGCGGAGGACGCCATCCTGCTGGACACCACCGGCAACACTCTGGAGCAGAGCTTGGATTTGGTGGAACGGACCATACGGGAGCGGCTGCAATCGAAATAATGCAAATTCTCATTGCCGGGTCGCCCGGGTTGGAGCAAATCGCTCCCACCGAAGACTGGGGCGGGTGCGGAACCTTGGCCTTTGCCAAAGCGGACCCGGCTATGGAAGGAAGATTACCATTGCTGAACCTTTATTCCTTTGGAAAAGCAGTGACTTATCCTGTGGTGCGGGGGCTGTTTTCCATCCGATATGAAGGGTTGGAAAACATCCCGAAGCAGGGCGGATTTATTCTGGCCTGCAACCATCGCTCTAACTTCGACCCCGTACTGATTGCACACAAGGTGCCCCATCAAATCCACTATCTGGCCAAGGACGAGCTGGTGCGCATCGCGGTGGTGGGCTCCATCATCCGCAATTTGGGGGTGGTGCCCATCAAGCGGGGAACCGGCGACAAACAGGCTCTGGAGGCGGCTATTGCCGTCCTTCGACAGGGAGGGGTGCTTGGCATCTTCCCGGAAGGGCACCGTTCCCCCGACGGAACGCCGCTGCGCCCCCATTCGGGAGTGGCCCTCATCGCCGGGCAAACCGGCGCCGACGTGCTGCCCTGCGCCGTCTCTTACGGCCCCAAGCTGGGATTCCGCATTCCCATCACCATCCGGTATGGCAAGCTGATTCCCAATGAGGAGTTGGGAGTAGATATTTCCTCCCCCTCCACCTTAAAGGCGGCCACCCGCAGAATCATGGAGGACATTGTGGCAATGTTGGATTATAAAGGCCCCGCGGCCTTGCCGGAAAAAAGCACATGAAAGTGATCACAGCCAAAACCGCCGGCTTTTGCATGGGGGTGGCCCGGGCGGTGCGACTGGTGGAGGAGGCGTTGGAGCGGGGCGAAAAGCTCCACACTCTGGGGCCCCTCATCCACAACCCCCAAATGACAGCCCGGCTGGAAGAACGGGGCGTTATTCCCATCGAGGATATTTCCCAGGCGTTGCCCGGCTATCGGGTTGTGCTCCGCTCTCACGGGGTGCCGAAAGCCCTGTACGAGGAGCTGGACGCCAAGGGGATTCCCTGGCTGGACGCCACCTGCCCCTACGTGAAGAAGATTCAGGACATTGTCCGCACTGCGGGAGAGGAGGGCAAAATCTCCATTCTGGTGGGGAATCCCGACCATCCCGAAGTGCAGGGAATTTGCGGTCATTGCCCCGGGGAAATCCATGTGGTCCGAAACGCAGAAGAATTGGAGCAGTTTTTGCAAGGTCAACAAACTTCTGTTAAAAAAGACTATATTTTGGCCGCTCAAACTACTTTGAAACTGTTGGAGTGGCAAAAATGTATAGAAACAACAAAAAAACTGTGTACAAACGTCGCGGTATTTGGTACAATATGTAATGCTACCGCTTTGCGTCAAAATGAAATTTTAGAATTATCTAAGCAAGTGGACGCAGTGGTTGTGGTAGGTGGACGCGGAAGCTCCAATACACGGGCTTTGTGGCAAATAGCATCCCAACACGGTCCGGCGTACTTGGTGGAGACTGCCAAAGAACTGCGCGCCGAAGACTTTGCGGGATTTCAGTCCGTAGCCATTACAGCCGGAGCTTCGACACCCGCGTTTATAATTAAGGAGGTACAGGAAACCATGAGTGAAGTAGCCAATGTGCAGGACGAAATGAGCTTTGAGGAAATGCTTGAGCAGTCATTTAAGACAATATATACAAAGGAGAAGGTCACCGGTATTGTCACCAGCGTTTCCCCCAACGAGATCGCCGTGGACATTGGTACCAAACAAGCTGGTTATGTACCTCTCCACGAGTTTACCGAAGATCCCAACGCCAAGCTGGAAGACCTGGTAAAAGTGGGAGATAAGCTCGAGCTGCTCGTTCTGCGTGTCAATGATATGGAAGGAACCGCCATGCTTTCCAAGAAACGGCTGGACGCCGTCGCCGGCTACTCCAAGGTAATGGAAGCCGAAAAGACCGGCGAAGTGCTGGAAGGCACCGTGGTGGACGTCGTCAAGGGCGGCGTCATCGTCCTGAGCCACGGCGTGCGGGTCTTTGTTCCCGCCAGCCAGGCCACCCTTTCCCGTGGCGAAGCTTTGGAGCCCCTGCTCAAGACCAAGGTTCAGTTTAAAGTTCTGGAAACCAACGAACGCCGCCGCCGTGCTGTCGGTTCCATCCGCGCCGTTCTCAAGGAGCAGCGCAAGGCCATGGAAGAAAAGTTCTGGCAGGAAGTGGAAGTTGGCAAGGAGTACAACGGAACCGTCAAGTCTCTGACCAGCTACGGCGCTTTTGTGGATTTGGGCGGAGTGGACGGCATGGTTCACATTTCCGAGCTGAGCTGGAACCGCATCAAGGATCCTTCCGAAGTGGTGAAGGTCGGCGACAAGGTGAAAGTATTTGTCAAGGACATTGACAGAGAAAATAAAAAGATTTCCCTGGGCTACAAGAAAGATGAGGACAACCCCTGGACCATCCTGAGCAAGCAGTACAAGGTGGGCGATGTGGTCACCGTCAAGGTTGTGTCCATGACCACCTTCGGCGCCTTTGCCCAGGTGATTCCCGGCGTGGACGGGCTGATCCACATCAGCCAGATTTCCAACACCCGCATCGGCAAGCCCTCCGACGTTTTGTCCATCGGTCAGGAAGTCCAGGCTAAGATTACCGACATCGATTTGGAGAAGAAGAGGGTTTCCTTGAGCATTCGGGCCCTTCTGGAGGAGGCTCGCGCTAAGGAAGAGGCTGCCGCGCAGGAGGAAGCTCCTCAGGTGTTGGAGTTTGGTCCTCCCCAGGAATAAGCTCGCGGGAATTTCCATCTGCAAAAAGGCATTGAATATTTCCTGTCATTCCTGAATGACGCCAGCTTTTGGTTTGATGTTATGGTAGTGGAATAATATTCTGTCTTTTTTGTCGGTTGGTAAACCACTCTCATCAACAGAAAATCAGGGCCAAAGTAAGGTGAGCTTGGGGCGCGCTTTGCTTTGGCCTTTACCATATTTAGTGCTATATAATAAGCGTTTTTGCCGCTTTGCGGCAGTTGATTCCCAGGCGGGATAACGGCTGAGTTGAATGGTTTGTTGTCGCTGCTCCAAAGCGGGGGCAAATTCACATGACTTGGAAATACCATACATCACCGAGGGAATAAAGGAGGAATAGCCAAAATGATCAAACAGTACAAAAGCGGTCACTACATAGTAGGCGGCAAACCGGTACCGGCCGGGCAGGCGGTTGGGGTGGAAGCTCCCGCGGCAGCCCGGGAAAAAACCATCGCCTACCGTATTTTAAGAGCGCACGACCAAAGCAAAGACCCACACAAAATGCGCATTACCTTCGACGCCCTCATTTCCCACGACATTACTTATGTGGGCGTCATCCAAACAGCTCGCGCATCCGGCTTAAAGGAATTTCCCGTTCCTTACGCCCTGACCAACTGCCATAACTCCCTGTGCGCCGTTGGAGGCACCATTAATCAGGACGACCATGCCTTCGGCCTTTCCGCTGCTAAAAAGTACGGCGGCATCTACGTACCCGCCAACCAGGCGGTGATTCACCAGTACGCCCGGGAATGCCTGGCCACCTGCGGCGGCATGATTCTCGGCTCCGACAGCCACACCCGCTACGGCTCCTACGGTTGCATGGGCATTGGCGAAGGCGGCGGCGAGCTGGTCAAGCAGCTGCTGAAAAACACCTACGATGTGGCCGCTCCCGAAGTGGTGCTGGTCTATCTGGAAGGCACCCCTCCCAAAGGGGTGGGACCTCAGGACGTGGCCCTGGCGCTGGTGGCCGAGACCTTCCCCAACGGGGATGTGAAGAACAAGATTCTGGAATTTGCCGGCCCGGGCGTGAAGGGACTTTCCGCCGACTACCGCATCGGCATCGACGTCATGACCACCGAAACCTCCTGCCTCAGCTCCATTTGGGAAACCGATGAAGTCATCGAGGCGTACTATAAGAACGTGGGCCGCCCCGAAGCTTACAAAAAGCTTTCCCTGCAGGACGGCGCCTACTACGACAGAGTCATCAAAATTGACCTTTCCAAGATGGAGTGCATGATTGCGCTGCCCTTCCATCCCTCCAAGGCCTACACTATCCACCAGCTGCAGGAAAACGCGGAGGAGATTTTCGCCCAGGCGGAGGAAGATTGCAACCGCCAGCTGTCGGGCAAGGTGGAGATGGACCTGCGCCGCCACATCACCCCCGACGGCAAAATTCAGGTAGACCAGGGCATCATTGTGGGCTGCTCGGGAGGCATGTACGAAAACATCATGGTGGCTGCCGAAATCCTCAACGGCTACAACATTGGAAACGGCGTCTTTGAGATGAGCGTTTACCCCTCCTCCACCGCCATTGGCCTTGCTATCACCAAAGACGGCGCCGCCGAAAAATTGATGAAAGCCGGCGTCCTTCTCAAGCCCGCCTTCTGCGGTCCCTGCTTCGGCGCGGGAGACACCCCTGCCCACAACGGACTCTCCATCCGCCACGCCACCCGGAACTTTGCCAACCGGGAAGGCTCCAAGCCGGGACAGGGCCAGATTTCCGCCGTGGCTTTGATGGACGCCCGCTCCATTGCCGCCACCGCCCGGAACGGAGGCATCCTCACCGCCGCCACCGACATCGACTTTGACGAGCCCGAGATGAACTACCAGTTCGACGGCTCCATCTACGAAAAGCGGGTGTACAACGGCTTTGGCAATCCTCACCCCGAAGAGGAGCTGGTGCTGGGCCCCAACATCAAGGATTGGCCCAAGATGTACGCCCTGGAAGAGAACCTGCTGGTGAAGCTCTGCGCCTTTATCGAGGACGAAGTGACCACCACCGACGAGCTGATTCCCTCCGGCGAGACCTCTTCCTACCGTTCCAACCCCCTCAAACTTTCCGAATTTGCCCTTTCCCGCCGCTGCCCGCAGTATGTGGAAAAATCCAAAGCGGTCAGAGCGTTGGAGGAGGAGCGACAAAAGGGAGAAGCGCCCAAAGAGGCGGCGGAGGTGCTGGCCAAGGTGGGCGGAGATATCGCCAACACCACCATCGGCTCCTGCATCTTTGCCAAACGGCCGGGAGACGGCTCCGCCCGGGAACAGGCCGCTTCCTGCCAGAAGGTGCTGGGAGGCTTTGCCAACATCTGCTACGAATACGCCACCAAGCGCTACCGTTCCAACTGCATCAACTGGGGCATCGTCCCCTTCACCATCGACCGGAATGAGCCCTTTGCCTACGGGGAGGACGACTACGTCTACGTTCCCGGCATCAAAAAGGCCATTGCCGAGGGCATTGAAAAGATTCCTGCCAAGGTGATTACCAAAGACGGCACCGTTCACGACCTGACCTTGGAGCTTTCCGGCCTGACACCGGCGGAAAAGCTAATCCTTCAGGAAGGCTGCTTGATCAACTACTACGCCGCAGGGTATAAGGATTAACCTTTCCAACGACTAGGAAAAGACCAGGATATGACCAGGATATGACCAGGATATGACCAGGAAAACACCAGGATAAAAGGGATCATTAAGGAGCGATGACCATGGACAAAATCAAGATGACCACCCCCCTCGTGGAGATGGACGGGGACGAAATGACCCGCATTTTGTGGCAGATGATCAAGGACGAGCTGATTCTGCCCTTTGTGGATCTCAAAACCGAGTACTATGACCTCGGCCTTCTCTACCGCAACGAGACCAAGGACCAGGTGACCGTCGACGCGGCCTTAGCCAACAAAAAGTACGGCGTGGCGGTCAAATGCGCCACCATCACCCCCAACCGCCAGCGGATGGAAGAATATCCCCAGCTGACCGAAATGTGGAAAAGTCCCAACGGCACCATCCGCTCCATTCTGGACGGCACCGTGTTCCGCACCCCCATTTTGGTGGACTGCATCCGCCCGGTGGTGAAAACCTGGAAAAAGCCCATCACCATCGCCCGTCACGCCTACGGTGACATTTACAAAGGAGTGGAATTCATCACCGACGAGCCCGGAGAAACCGTTATGACCTTCCGGGGGGAGAGCGGTGCCGAAAAGGTTGTCTCCATTCAAAAGGTGGACGGTCCCGCCATCTGGCAGGGAGTTCACAACACCGACAATTCCATCCGTTCCTTTGCCCACGCCTGTTTCCAGTACGCGCTGGACACCAAACAGGACCTGTGGTTCGCCACCAAGGACACCATCTCCAAGTCTTACGACGGCCACTTCAAAGCCGTATTTGAAGAGGTGTTTGAAGATTACAGGGCCAGGTTCGAGGAGGCGGGCATTGAGTACTTCTACACCCTCATCGACGACGCGGTGGCCCGGGTCATCCGCTCGGAGGGCGGCTTTATTTGGGCCTGCAAGAACTACGACGGCGACGTTATGAGCGACATGGTGTCCACCGCCTTCGGCTCCCTTGCCATGATGACCAGCGTGCTGGTTTCCCCCGAAGGCAACTACGAGTTCGAGGCGGCTCACGGCACCGTCACCCGCCACTACTACAAGTACCTGGAAGGGGAGGAGACCTCCACCAACCCCATCGCCACCATCTTTGCCTGGAGCGGCGCTCTGCGCAAGCGGGGCGAGCTGGACGGCCTGGACGACCTGGTCAAGTTCGGCGACGCCTTAGAGCAGGCGTCCCTGCAGACCATCAACGACGGCATTATGACCAAGGATTTGGTGAGCCTGGTGGAGCCGGGCTTTACCGCCAAAGGGGTAACCTCCAGGGAGTTTATCCGGGAAATTCGCGCCCGCCTGGAAAAACTGCTGGCTTAAAGCGAAGTGTTTGGGCGTATAATTCCGCCCATTTCCATCATCCTAAAACCGACAACCACTTGCAAAGGAGCATAAACCATGGCGATTCTGGTGACCGGCGGAGCCGGTTATATCGGCAGCCACACCTGTGTGGAGCTGCTGCAGGCAGGGGAGGACATTGTTCTTCTGGACAACTTCTCCAACGCAAAACCCCAGGTGGTCAACCGCATCAAGGAGCTGGGAGGCAGGGATTTCCCCCTGTACGCGGTGGACATCCTTCACCGGGAGGGGTTGGAGAAAATCTTCGCCCGAGAAGACATCGAGGCGGTGATTCACTTTGCCGGACTCAAAGCCGTGGGGGAAAGCGTAAAGATTCCTCTGGATTACTATCAGAACAACGTGTCCGGTACCATAAACCTCTGCCAGGTAATGGCTCGAGCTGGTTGCAAGAAAATCGTCTTTTCCTCCTCCGCCACTGTTTACGGCAACAGCACCGATGTTCCGTTCCGGGAGGATAGCCCTCTTTCCACCACCAATCCGTACGGCTCCACCAAGCGGATGGTGGAGGATATTCTCCGGGACCTCTGCGCCTCCGACCCGGAGTGGAGCGCCTGCCTGCTGCGGTACTTTAACCCCATCGGCGCCCACAAGTCGGGTCTGCTGGGGGAGGACCCTAACGGCATCCCCAACAATCTGCTGCCCTATATCGCCAAAGTGGCGGTGGGACAACTGGAACGGCTCAATGTCTTTGGCAACGATTACGACACCCCCGACGGCACCGGCGTTCGGGATTACCTCCACGTGGTGGATTTGGCCATCGGGCACCTGAAGGCGTTGGATTATGTCCGAACCCACAAGGGTGCCGAGGCCATCAATCTGGGCACCGGACGGGGCTACAGCGTGTTGGAGGTGGTCAAAGCTTTTGAAAAGGCCAGCGGGGTCACCATACCCTACCGCATCGCGCCCCGCCGTCCCGGGGATATTGCCACCTGCTACGCCGACCCTTCCAAAGCGAAGAAGCTGCTGGGCTGGGAGGCGGCCCGGAGCTTGGAGGAAATGTGCGCCGACGCGTGGAACTTTACCCGCCGCCAGCAATCCGGTGAATCTCAGTAAGTGCAACAGCCTGCATCTTTAAACGGATGCAGGCTGTTATTCTTTTGGAATGATTCTGAGAATTATGTTATTTTTAATAACCGCACGTTTCGCCTGTCTGCCGGATAAAGGCAGCAGCCTTGACGCCCTCCTTTTGAATCCCGCTCAGCTCTTTTTAAAGCCGCGAGCCGGAAAATCATCCTTCTTACCAACGAAGTTGGAGAAAAGCAAAAATCCCCGGTCCTGCCGGGGATTTTCTTTGAATGGATCGCGGATGGAAAGGTGGTTACAGAAGTTGATAGAACAGTTCCTCCGACGGGGAGGGAATGACGCAGCTGGAAATGACGTGGCCTTTTTCTCTGGCATCCTCCAGTCCTGCTTCCACCGCCGCCTGCACGGCGCTGACGCTGCCGCACAGGGTGACGAAGGACTTTCCGCCAATTCCCATGCCCAGGCGTATTTCCATCAGCTCGATTTGGGCCGCTTTGGCGGCGGCGTCGGCGGATGTGATAGCGGAGGCGATGCTGAAAAACTCCATGACCCCCAGCGCGTCCCGCCTCTGCACCTCCCGGGTGCCGTTGATGGCTGGTATCAGCTGAGGGTGGACGCTGGACACCACCAGATGGTTGACCGCAAAGCGGCCGGCACACTGCAGCCCGGCCTGCACCGAGGTCTTAACCGCCCCCACGTCCCCCGCCACCAAAATGATGAATTTGCCGGGGCAGGCGGGCTTGGAAAACAACAGCTGCACCTGCGCCGCCTTCACCATGGTGTCGGCGGTTTCGATTCCCTTGGCGATGCTGTTCAGCTCGATAAGCCCGACAGTCGAAATCATAGCGCTTTCCCTCCATCCGCCAGAATTTGAATGCAGCCATCCACCGAGGTCACCGTGCCGTCAATGGACGCATGGAGATTGCTGCCCACGTCGGCAAACTCCACCGTGGCGATGCACTGGCCTTTCTGGACCTTATCTCCCACCGCCACAATGGGTCGAGCCTCCTTGCCGATGCCGTGGCGCAGGGCAATGGATACCGACGTCGGCTGGTATTCCTCCTGCTCCAACACCTGACGGGGATAGGACAGCAAATCCAGCCGCTGCATCAGGCGCCCCTGCTCAATCTGCCGGTATGCCCGCATGTGGGATTGGCGGGGGTCCACGGTTTTGTCCCGCACTTTGGCGCCGCCTTGACGGAGCAGATTTTTTACGTAGATGTTCACCCGGCGGGGGGACAGGTGCATGGGGCAGGCGTACAGCTCGCAAACGCCGCATTCGCAGCACAGCAGGGCGTCCTCCAGGTCCTTCGGTTGCGTGCCCGTCGCAATGGAGCGCATGACCCGGTGGGGGCGCATTTTGTGGCCGATTAAATAGCGGGGGCACAGCTCGGTGCAGTAGGAGCACTGAATGCACACCGACTTTGCCTGATTGATGATGTGCTCCATGGGTACGTTGGAGAAAACATCCAGGTAATGGCCCTTTTCCAGCACCACCAGTCCGCCGTCGCACTTTAAGATATGCAAATGGTCCAGTTGGGAGGCCGTGTATTTCTTGCCCATCATGGGGCCGCCCTTCATCACGATGTACTCGGGAACGGTGGCGCCTCCCGCCGCCGCGATGCAGTCCCTGACCGGCGTGCCCACCGGCACCCGAAGAATGACAGGGTGGGCCACCGCCCCGGTGACGGTGATGAATTTGTCGGTGATCGGCTTGCCTTGCAGAGCCTGGTGAATGTGCCATACGGTGGTGATGTTGGACACCACAATCCCCAAGTCCAGAGGGATTCCCCCCGGCGGCACCGTTTGCCCGGTCACCTCGTAAATGAGAATCTGCTCGTCACCGGCGGGGTAGTAGCTGCCCGAACGGTGAATTTCAATATCGGCGCCCCGCTCGTCAATGGCCTGTTGCAGCGCGGCAATTTCCTGGGTGTACTTTGCCTTGGTGCCGATGACCACCCGGGGAATTTCCAACTCCCGCCGGATATGGCAGAGGGCGGATACAATGTCGCGGCTGAACTGCCGCATTACAAAGCGGTCGGAGCTGAGCAGGGGCTCGCATTCCGCCGCGTTGACCAGAAGCAGCTTTACGCCCTTCACCAGCTTTTTATGGGTGGGAAATCCGGCACCGCCTGCGCCCACAATCCCCGCTTGCCAGATGCGTTCCAAAAGCTGCAAATTCTTCACCCCGTTTTTTATCGTCTATTCCACATGGTGATAGCCGTCCAGAAGCATGGCGAGGGTGAGCTGGTCGGGGGAGGGGATGACCTCCATGCCCACAAAGTCTTGCTTTGGCAGAACGTTTTTCCCGTGGTCCAATGCCTGCTGGACGTCGCTGACGGTGCCGGCGAGAAGATAGTAGCACTTTCCGCCGATAAGCTGCCCCATCCCCAACTTGAGCAGGGCGACGTTTCCGCTTTTCAGGGCAGCGTCCAGACTGAACAGGCCGGACGCGATGGTCCGGGTTTCCAAAATGCCGATGGCCTCCACCATGTTCGCAGGCTGATAGCGCTTATCTTTTTGGGCAAAATACGCCAGCAGGTCCTTGTGGGCCGCGGTCAGCAAATAGGTGCTCATCAGCCGCTCCTGCCCCGCAGACTGGAGGACTTTCTGGGATTCCCGCAGGTCTTCCACCTCTCCGGAAAAAATCATCACGTACTTTCCAATGCAGATGGGCTTGGCATAGAGAGGCACAATGACCGACTGTTTGACCAGCCGGTCCAGCATGCCCACGCCGCGGCTGATGCTGCTGTATTCTACAATTAATATGGCGCGGCTCACGTTGTCAGCCTTCCCGGATTACGGAAATGCCCCGGTCCCGGATGAAATCGGCCGCCAGTGCCGTGAGAATGGCTCGCTTGGCAATCCGCAAGCAACGGATGTTGTTGGTGCAGGCGTCCGCCAGCTCCCGCTCATGAATCAGCTTTTTATGAGTCCAATCCAGGGTATCGCCGCAGCTCTGCTCCTCTTTTGCCGGTTCCGCAGGCGGGGTTGTGGCTGCGGATGCCACACAGTTGGTGCAGAATACATGGTACTTTGCCCGGGGTACCAGCACATAGTCAAAATCCTGGGCGTTTTTGGCGTCTTCTCCCCAGGAAATGGCATAGTTTTGTTCGATGAGGGGCGCAATCGGGCAATCCGGCTCCAACATCAGGACCGACGGGCGGGCGTCCCGCTCCTGCAGCCGGCGCATAATCTCCTGGGTGACCGCGTCAACCAGTTTGCTAAAGTCCATACAAACACCTCCCCCTGGGTTGTTAGTTTCCGGGCGGACAATCTGTCCGCGCATTCCTTTCTGGAATCCGATGGCGTTGGCCTCGTCGTAGTCAATGTGCATGTAGGTGGCAAACTTCGGGGACACCCGGACCAACACGTTGTCCAGAACGGCGCCCCGTTCCCCCTCCACCGCCACGCGGACCACATCCCGGTCCTTGACTCCAAAGAGTTCGGCGTCCTGAGGTGTGGTGTGGATATGCCGCTGGGCTACAATGACCCCCTGGGGTATGGTCAGGCGCCTGTCTCCCACGGCGATGGTGATGCCGGGAGTGCCCTCGATTTGTCCGCTTTCCCGCACGGGAGCGGGCACTCCGAGGGTGACGGCGTCGGTGCGGGATATTTCCACCTGCACCTGAGGCCGTTCCGGACCCAAAACCACCACGTTGTTCAGGGTGCCTCTCGGCCCAATCAAAGAAACCCGCTCCCGGCAGACATATTGCCCCGGCTGGGAAAGTTCCGACACCTTGGTGAGCTGATACCCTTCCCCAAACAGGGTGTCCACCGCCTCCCGGGAAAGGTGGACGTGCCGCCCCGACGCTTCCAGTTGGATGGTGGGTAACTTATCCATTTTCATGCCTTGTACTCACCTGCCAACCACTGGAACATCATGACATACAGCAGGGAAGACAGCCGGTTGAGCCCCAAAATCAGGTCGGGACGGGTGGGTGTGCCGTATTCGTCCCGAAAAGCGGTGTAGGCCGCCAGCTCCGCCTCCCGGACCTGGGTCCGCAGGGCGTTGAGCCACACGATGGGCTGGCCGTAGGTGTGGTCGGGGAAAAAGTGGTTGATGCCGTAATACTTTTTGGGATGGTGGGAACGCTCCCGGATTTCGTCAAAGTCCATATTCAGCAGCTTAGTTTCGGGCAAATCCTTGCGCAGCACCTCGCAGCGCATGATTTCCTTGACAAAGCCCAGAACTTCGTTGAGGGCCTCCGCCACCCGCTCCAGGCCTTTTTGCTGCAGTTCCCACTGCACTTCGATGATTTTGGCTTCCAGGCTGTCCAGCTTTCCCCGGAATACAATGACTTTGTGGTCCTTGTAGACCAATTTGGGCCCATACAGGGCGGTCATGTGCTCCGGCTTCTCCTCAAAGAAGCCGCCGTACAGGCTTTCGTACCGTTTGGGAGGGGTAAAGGCGGGAAGGTTGCTGGGAGCGTCCTGTAGTTCCTGTGCCGATTTAGGCGGGGAATCAGAAATCTTCTTCTCCCCAAACACCAATTCCACTTTGTGGTCGGCAAGATAAGCCCTTGCCGAAGGGGTGACGATGGTGCCCGGAGGGACACGGAACTGCTTCATGGCCTCCAGCTCTTCAACCTTGTATTGCTGCCGAAGCGCCGCCTCGGTTAATACGCCCATGCCTGTCACTTCCTTTTCTGCCAGTTCAAGACGCCGGCAGGCGCCTTGTGTCGTACAAGCTTTGCCTTAAGGTGAGCCGGCCGTTCCAGCCGCCAAGGGGACAGGTTGGCGGCTGGAACCCAGGCTTCGGCCGGGGAGGGATTATTCGGCAGTGTTCAGGCGGGGCAGAATGAACTCCACTTCTTGATGGGGGCGAGGAATGACATGGACGGAAATCAGCTCGCCGACTCGTTGGGCAGCGGCGGCTCCCGCGTCGGTGGCGGCTTTGACGGCGCCTACGTCGCCGCGAATCATCACGGTGACCAGGCCTCCGCCTACATGCTCCTTGCCGATGAGGGTGACGTTGGCGGCTTTGACCATGGCGTCCGCCGCTTCGATGGCGCCTACCAGACCTTTGGTTTCAATCATACCCAGTGCGTTCATGTTGGACATATGTATCCTCCTTATAAAAAATCAAATTGTACGAATGGATGTTATACCTTCAATTTCTCCAGAACGGCTTTCAAAACCGCCTGTACCAAAGCCTCCTGCTCATCCACCGGTGCGTTGGAAGCAGGTTTCAGGTCCTCCAGCTCCCGCAGGCCGTACCCCACCCGGCGGATGTTGATGAGGTGCTCCGGCCCGATGTTGTCGGAGGAGGAGCTGCCTCCCACCGCGCCGCAGCCCAGCGTCAGGGAAGGAATGAGGCCGGTGGTGGCGCCGATGCCGCCCAAAGCGCCGGGGGTGTTGACCAGCAGGCGGCTGACCGGTTTCTTGAGGGCAAATTCCCGGATAATTTCCTCGTTGTTGGAGTGGATGATGAGGGTATGCCCTGCGCCTTCATGGTGGAGAATTTCGATGCAGCGCTCGCAGGCGGCCACCCAGTCCGGCTCGGTGTAGAAGGCAAGGACGGGGCACAGCTTTTCTTTGGAGAAGGGGTATTTGGGCCCCACCTTGGTTTCGTGGGCCACCAGAACCCGGGTGCCGGAGGGAATTTCGATGCCCGCCAGCTGTGCGATGACCTGGGGAGAGCGGCCCACCACCTTGGGGTTCATGGTCCCGTTTTCCCGCATGAGGATGGCCCCTACCTTCCGCTTAGCCTCCTCGTCCAGGAAATAGGCTCCCTGCCGGGTCAGCTCGGCAATCACCTGGTCACGGATGCACTCTTCCGTCACAATGGACTGTTCCGAGGCGCAGATGGTGCCGTTGTCAAAGGTTTTGGAATCCAAAATCCGCTTAACCGCCAGGGGGATGTCGGCGCTGCGCTCGATAAAAGCCGGAGCATTGCCGGGCCCCACCCCGATGGCGGGGTTGCCGGAGGAATAAGCCGCCTTGACCATGGCGTGGCCTCCGGTGGCCAGAATGAGGGCCACGTCGGGGTGCCGCATCAGTTCCTGGGTGCTCTCCATGGTCAGAAGCTCCATGCACCCGACGGCGCCGGCGGGGCAGCCGGCCTGTTCCGCCGCCTCCCGCACCACCCGCACCGCTTCCAACGTGCATTTGAGAGCGCTGGGATGGGGCGAGAAGATGATGGCGTTTCCGGTTTTCAGGGCGATTAACGTCTTGAAGATAACGGTGGAGGTGGGATTGGTGGAGGGAATGAGGGCGGCGATGATGCCCATGGGGACTGCGATTTCCCAAATTTTGTTTTTGGAATCCTCCCGAATGATGCCCACCGTTTTCATATCCCGTATGTAGTCGTGCACCGCCTTGGAGGCAAACTGGTTTTTAATGGTTTTGTCCTCCGCGCGGCCGAACCCAGTTTCCTCCTGCGCCATTTGGCCCAGCCGCTGGGCGTTGTCCCAACCGGCTTTGGCCACCGCGTCCACAATGGCGTCAATTTGCTCCTGAGAAAAGGTGGCAAGCGTTTTCTGCGCCACTTTCGCCTGGCGGACCAAATTGCGGACAGCCTGTATGGAAAGCAAATCTCGGTCGGTCAATTCCATAAACAGCCTCCTTGCTGGTTACAATTTTAGGTCAATCCCCGATACTTTCTTATCCAGAATGGTTTTGAGCAAGTCGGCGATGTGGGCGCCCGCCTCGGCGGGAGGGGTGCCGCCCTTGTGGATGTTGGAGACTACGGTTCTTCTCGCCTCCGGCATGTTGATGGTGGGTTTGTAGGCGATGTAGGCGCTCATGGATTCCGCCGTCACCAGTCCCGGACGCTCCCCGATGAGGCAGCAGACCACGTCGGCTCCGGTGATTTCTCCCACATGGTCCATGGCGCCCACCCGGCAGTACTTGACGAAGGGGATGGGTCCGGTTTCGATGCCGTGTTTCCGCAATCCCTGCAGAATAGCGGGAATGACGTCGGGGATGTTGGCTTCGATGGCGGCGGAGCTCAGACCGTCCCCCACCATAATCTGCACCTTGGCGCCGGCTTTCAGCTCTTTCTTAAAACGCTCCACCGTTTCGGGGGAAAGAATACGTCCCAAATCCGGGCGGGTGATGTACTCGTCCTTGTTGGCGCATTTGGTAATGCCCTCCACAAACTGGTGGGCTTTGACGAACTCCTCCGAAACGTCGGAGAACACCGCGTCCTGGGCGCTGGCGTGGTCCGCCCTGAAGCGCAGGGAAGAAAGGGTGTTGTACCGCGGGCCCGCTCTCCAGACGCCGAGACGGGCGGGAGTGTATTGCTTCATCCGCAGATAGCCTTCCCGGTCCACGGGATCGGGAACGAAGAACTGCTCCTTCAAATCCTGGACGGTGATATCGTCAATGAAGCCGTCTTCGATGGTGGTGGAGCACTCGCACCCTCCGCCGCAGCAGGAGGCGCCGGCATCTTGCCCCTGGGACTGGGATTGCAACAGTTCAGCCAGGACTTTTTCTACCATCTGCCTTACTTCATGTTCATGTAGCATGATGCTAACCTCCAGTCTATTTCAAGAATATGGATGCATCGCCAAAACGCTTGGTGATTTTGCCGTTCTGGGTGATGCCAATGCGTTCCATCCACTCTCCAAATTCCGCGATGGGCTTCAGACCGAACAGCTCCCGCAGGGATTGGGCTTCGTGGTAACCGGTGCACTGGTAGTTGAGCATGACGTCGTCCCCGTGAGGAATTCCCATGACGTAGTTGCAGCCGGCGGCCACCAGCAACACGGCCAGATTTTCGATGTCGTTCTGGTCCGCCTTCATGTGGTTGGTGTAGCAGGCGTCGCAACCCATGGAGATACCGGTGAGCTTGCCCATGAAGTGGTCTTCCAGGCCGGCGCGGATGACCTGCTTGGAGTCGTACAGGTATTCGGGGCCGATGAACCCTACCACCGTGTTGACCAGGAAGGGCTGGAATTTCTTGGCGAAGCCGTAGCATCTGGCTTCCAAAGTCACCTGGTCGGCTCCGTGATGGGCGTCGGAGGAAAGCTCGGAGCCCTGACCGGTTTCAAAGTACATCACGTTGGGGCCAACGGCGGTCCCCTGGGTCAGCATCAGCTCTCTGGCCTCCTGGAGGAGGGAGGCGCTGATGCCGAAGGCCTCGTTTCCCTTCTGGGTTCCCGCAATGGACTGGAAGATGAGGTCGGCGGGGGCGCCTTTCTGAATGGCCTCCATCTGGGTGGTCACGTGGGCCAAAACGCAGGTCTGGGTGGGAATTTCCCATTTCTTGCGGAAGTCGGCAAAGAGGTGCATGATACGGGATACGCTGGCGATGGAATCGTCCACCGGGTTCAATCCGATCACCGCGTCGCCTACGCCGTAGCTTAAGCCCTCCATCACCGAGGCGATGACGCCGTCGGGGTTGTCGGTGGGGTGGTTGGGCTGCAGGCGGGTGGAGAAGGTGCCGGGCAGGCCGATGGTAGTGTTGCAGGTGGCGGTGACCCGAATTTTCTTGGCGCCGTAGACCAGGTCCAGGTTGGACATCAGCTTGGTGACCCCTGCAATCACTTCGGAGGTAAGGCCCCGAGAAAGGCGCCGGATGTCGGCGGTGGTGGTGTTTTCGTCCAGAATATATTCCCGCAGCTCGGCGATGGTCATGTTCTTAAATTCGTTGTAGATTTTCTCGTTCACCTGGTCCTGAATGACCCGGGTGACTTCGTCCTCGTCGTAATCCACCACGGGGTTGTTGCGCAGATCGGCGACGGTGGCTTCCGACAGCACCACCTTGGCGGCAATGCGCTCCTCCGCGCTTTCCGCGGCAATTCCCGCCAGCTTGTCGCCGGTTTTTTCCTCGTTTGCTTTGGCCAGAACTTCTTTGATGCTGTGGAATTCGTAGGTTCTTCCAAACAATCTGGTCTTGAGCTTCAAAACCCAGCACTCCTTTACTTTTTATTTGAATACAAGGGTTTTTATCACCACCGGCAGTACGCTGCCGTTTGCAATGGGCTTGCCAATGTCGATGTAGTCGCCCTGGTCCACCCGAATGGCGTCGATGCAGAGCACGGGGTACCGGTAATCCAGCAGGCTGTTGATGCTCTGTCCAAGGACTTTGGCCATATCGTGCTCCACCACAACGACCAATGGCATCCCTCCCTGGTAAATGGGAGCAGCGCCTTCTACAATCCCCTGTGCCACTTCGGTAATTTCCTTAAAACTGGGGCTGCGCTTGCCGGTCATGGCAATGGCGGCCTGTTGGAGCACGCCGTCCACTTCAAACCACCGCAGCTTGCGGGAAATGGCCTGGGCGATGCTCTGACCGGAAACCTCCTCCTCCGGCGAAAGCTTGAGGATGGGCAGATTCTTGCTGGGCAGGATGGAGAGGTCGTAATCGATGGTGCTCCCGCTGATTTCGGTGATGTGGGAACCTGCCCCCACCACGGTGGCCCGAATGGTCTCGTTGGCCGGAATGCGGGGGATTTTGGCAAAGGCGGGGGAGGATGCAATAGCCTGCCCCAGCAGAATGCCGATATCCCCGTAGCGAAAGATGTCTTCCGTAGTCGGATGGTAGATGTAGTCCGCCACCCCTCCCGAAAAGCACAGGTGCCGGATGGGCTGGGGCAAAGGAAGGTCGTGCCCCTCCCGGGTAAGGATGGTGGGGTAGAAAGCGTCCTTTTCCATCAGCCCCAGGGACATGGCCAGCAAATCGGCCATTGCCTGCACCACCCGCTGCAGCTTGGCCAAATCGGCGGTGCTCCCTTCCGCCAAATCAATGCCCTTCCACTGCATCAGCTTCTGAATTTTGGGGGCTATGTAGGTGATGCGTTTGGTGGTCTGGTCTACCTTGATCAGCCGCCCCCCGATGTCCAGACAGCCGGTGCTCAGAAGGTTTCCGTTGGAGAAGAGGGCAAAGTTGGAGGTCCCCCCGCCGATGTCGTAGTTGGCCACGGTGGTGCCGTGCTGTTTGGAATACAGGTCGGCTCCAGCGCCGCGGCCGGCGATGATGCTCTCCAAATCGGGGCCTGCCGTCGCCACCACAAAGTCTCCGGCAAACTCGCTGAGGTGCAGCAGCACTTCGTTGGCGTTTTCCTTGCGGGCCGTTTCCCCCGTGATGACCACCGCTCCCGTTTGGATTTTTTTCTTATCGACCCCAGCCTTGGCGTATTCGGCGGCAACGATCTTGCGCACACCGGCCATGTCGATTTGAGTGGGCGAGAGCAGGGGGGTAAAGTAGATGTCGCTGCGGTAGATAATTTGTTTGTCCACAATCTCAATGCGGGGCACCGAAAAATCGGAGGCCAGATTCTCCACCGTGATGTTGGAAAACACCACCTGGGTGGTGGAGGTGCCGATGTCAATCCCCACACTGAGCACCACTTCTTTCAAAACAGCTCGCTCCTTTCAAGGTCCCCGACAGGAACTACAACCCCAGGTACCGGGCCAATGGGTCGACCCCTTCTCCCAGCACCGCGGACAGTTCGAAAATCCGCCCGGCTCCGGCTTGTATCAGCCGTTCCCGAGCCGCCTGGATCTGCTCGGGGCCCTTTGCAAGATCTGTTTTGGTGACGATGCCGATGGTTTCCTTTGCAAAGGTGGAGGCAAAAGCGGGAGGCAGCCACCCTTCGTCGCTGGTGCAGTCCTCCACCAGTCCCACCAGGTCGGCGTCGGCGGAGGTGACAATCAGCGCGCTATAGAACTTGCGGTTTTCCAGATATTCTCCCGGCGTGTCGATAAAATGAAGATAAAATTCGATGGCCTGGGTTTTGCGGTAAACCAGTTCCCGCGCCTCCAGCTTTTGGATGAGGGTGGTTTTGCCGCTGCCTGTTTTGCCGATTAAAATAATTTTTTTCTGTTTCACTTACATTCCCTTGCTTATGACCTGGTAATTTCGGTGGAAGCAAAGCGCATTTTGCCGCAGAGCAGGTCCAGCACGGCCTGAAGGGCCGCTTCCACCGAAGCCACGTCCCCTGTGATTACCACAGAGCCGCTGAACCGGTCCACAAATCCGATTTCCACCGCCGCCGTTTTGGTTGCGATGTCCGCCGCAATCATGGCGGCTTCGCTGGGGGTGATGGTCAAAATTCCGATGGCGGTTTTATATTCGCCGGAAAGCCCCAGCTTTTTGTATAAGTCCTGGGCGGGATGGGCAATCAGGTGGGCAAGGGTAATCTGCTTGCCGGGTACATATTCCTGAATGATGCGTTGCGTTTCTGCAGTCAAACCGTCACCTTCCTTTCCCCACACGGCCGAATTTTACTTCCAAAGGGCTTTGCCCTCGTACACATCCAGCAGGAGCTGCCGCAACTGCGCCGGGGCAATCTCCACCGGGTTGGAGGCGGTACACATATCGCTGAGAATGGTCTGGATGCACCCATCCAATTTTTCTTCCAGCACCGGGCGCTCCACCCCCAACGCTTTCAGCGAGGAGGGGATCCCCAGCAGCTGATTGAAGGATTCCATCACCGCAATCAGCGCGCGGCACGCCATTTTGTCGTCGGGATAATCAAACCCCAGGTGGCGGGCCAGCTCCGCGTAGCGGTGAGGCACCCCTTCCTTCCGGTAAGGGCTGAGACCGGCGTTGTAGGCGATGGAGTAGGGCAGCAGCATGGCGTTGGCTCTTCCGTGGGGAATATGGAACTGAGCCCCCAGCGTGTGGGCGATGGAGTGGTTGATGCCCAGCCCTGAATTGGTAAAGGCAAGGCCCGCCATGGTGGAAGCGGTGTACATCTTTTCCCGAAGGGCCTGGTTTTCGATTTGCCTGTACAGCGCCGGCAGATGGTTGAAGGCAATCTGGGCCGCACTTTTCGCGTACATATCGCTGAAATCGTTGGCCTGCCTGGAAACAAAGGCTTCCACCGCGTGGGTCAACACGTCCATCCCCGTGTTGGCCACAAGGTCAGGAGGCAGCGTTTTGGTAAAATCCGCATCCAAAATGGCCAGATCGGGAATCATCACCTGATCGCTCAGGGGGATTTTGACATTGTTTTCCCGATCGGTGACCACCGCGTAGGAGGTGACCTCCGAGCCGGTTCCGCTGGTGGTGGGGATGGCCACAAAGTAGGGTTTGTGGATGTATTTGCGGTCCATAAATCCGGCTTTGAACCGGACGCAGAAGTACAGAATCGCCTTGGCGGCGTCGATGGCGGAGCCTCCCCCCAACGCAATCACCGTATCCGGCTTGTGCCGAAAGATGTGCTGCAAGCCGCGGCTGACAATTTGAATGGACGGGTCCGGCTCAATTTCCGAAAAGATGGTGTAGCTGCGCTGCTGGCGGTCCAGTACCTGCGTGACGGCCTTCACGCCGCCGGATGTTACCAGAAAGGGGTCTGTGACAATGCATATGGGTCCCGGCGGCAGTTCTTCCAGCCCCTGTAAAGCGTTTTCTCCAAACAGCAATTTGGGTGATGCGTAAATGCGGTTCATACCGGGACCCCTTTCTTCAGTTGCCGCCTTCGGCCCAGGTGGCAGGGTACACCACGTACAGGAAGCGAGTCTTGTTTGGAGTGGAAAAATGAATTTTGGTGTTCTTGGGGATATAGATGATTTCTCCCGCGTTGGCGGAAACCTTGCGCCCGTCGACGATGATTTCCAGGGTGCCTTCCATGACGAAATCCACTTCGTCGTAGGTCAGGGTCCATTCAAAGCTGGTTTCTTCCATCTCCATGATGCCGCAACCCAGGCGCGGACTTTCCTCCACGGTGAGCACGTCCTTTAAAAAGACTCGGTCGCTGGGAATGGGGAAGGGAAACTTCTCGCAGGTCACCTTCGGGGCTTCAATGCGAATCACCCCGGAAGGGTCGGTCTGTTTCCACCCTTGCGAGTCTTTCAGGGCAAGGCTTTCGGCAATGATTTTTCGAATAATTTGCTCCAAAGCTTCCGTCGTAATATTCATGGCACTACACTTCCGCTGTCTTGGGGGATTTCTTTACCACCAACAGTTTGGCGATGACGATGGCAACCACGCCGCCTGCAATTTTGCCGACAATCATGGGCATGATGACCGCGGGCTCCTGAGCGGAGGCGTAACCCAGATGGTCGCCCAGAGCAAAGGAGGCGCAGACCGAGAAGGCGACGGACAAAATCTTGCCCCGCTCATCCATCCGCTTGAGCATGCCGAACATGGGGATGTTGTTGGCAAGGCAGGCAATGATGCCGGCGGCAGCCACGTCGTTGACCCCCATCAACTTGCCAAGACTCATCAGGGGTTTGGAGAATACGGTGGTGATGAAGTGGACCAGTGGATAGGCGCCCGCCAGGGTGATGGCGATGATTCCCACCGTCTCCAACTGCGGGCCGATGGGGTCCATGCCGGGGATGATCTGGATGCCGATTAGTCCTTCGATGATGGCGGCGCCCAGGCAGATGGTGATGAGAGCGGTGATAAAGCGGGCGAATACGTTAAAGCCCTTGAGCATGCCTTCCGGAATCTTCCAAAGGCCCAGGGCGAAGAGAATGGACAAAATGATGGAGGGCACTAAGTTGATGATGGTGACGCCGAGGGGAATGCCGCTCAAAATGCCGGACACCAGCGCGCCGAAGGGGATGGCGATAAAGCCGGCCAGCATTCCCTTCGCCAGGAAAGGTTTGTCTTCCGGCTCGATGATGCCCAGGGAGACGGGAATGGAAAAGACAACGGTGGCGCCCATCATGGCTCCGATGTAGATGCCGGAAAGGTAATGAATCTGCACGTTGTCGGTCATCACCTTGGCCAGAGGGTACCCGCCCATGTCGATGGCCAAAAAGGAACCTGCCACCATCGCCGGGTCGGCGCCAATCATGCGGTACAGAGGGCTGATGACCGGGGTGAGCAGGTTGCCCAGAACCGGCGCAAAGCACATGATACCCACCATGGCGATGGCCAGGGAACCCATGGCCATAATGCCTTCTTCAAACTGTTTGCCGTAGCCGAATTTGTTGTTGAATATCACACGGTCCGCAACGCCGACGACCATAAAGAACAACATGATATAGATGATAATTGTGCTAATTGACATAGTGAGCCGCTCCTTCACACTTCAAATTGGAACCGAAAGTCTAGGTGTGTACTACTCCTCCTGCAGGTCGACTTTATCGATGATGCCCACAATGGTGTGGTCGACAGGGTGGGTGTGGTCGCCCGCCGCCAGCCGCGCAGAGCTGCCGGAAACCACCAGAACCATTTCGCCGATGCCGGCGCCGATGGTGTCCACCGCCACCAGGGGGTATGCCTTGGGATGGTTTGGATACTCGTAGGGCTGCACAATCATCAGCTTGTAGCCGTTGAGGCTTTCGCTTTTTCGGGTAGCCCATACGTTGCCGATGATTTTGCCGATTAACATAGGGCGTAGCCTCCTCGCTGCCCCAGGCCAGCGGCTGCGTTCGCCTGCCTGGACGTGGGATATTCGGCCGATTCCTGCTCTGCACAGCCAAGGGCGATGCCCAGCGGGGTCACCAGAAGAGGGTTGGAGGGCTTGTAGGTGCGGATGCCAAGCTCCCGGGCAAAGACCTCCTCAATGCCGGTCAGGCAGCAGGTGCCCCCCACCAGATAGGCGCAGTCCACCTCAAACCCCTGGATGTTGGCTCGAACAATGGATGCCATCTTTTGCAGAACCGGCATCACTGCCCGCAGAACCTCCGGGTGCATGGCGGGATTTAGCTTCATTTCCTCCGCCTGCTCGAAGGTCAGCCCGTACCTTCCCATCAACACCAGGCTGATGTGGGTGCCGCCGGTGGCTTCGTCGGCTGTGAACACCACCTCTCCGTCCCTGATGACCGAAAGACCGGTGGTGCCGCCGCCCACATCCACAATGACCCCGTTTTCAATTTGCAAAACCGCGTTGGCCGCCACCGGCTCCTCCATAATGCGGACCACTTCCAGGTCGCAGGCCTCAACGATGTACCGGTGAGTTCTCTGGTCGGCGGTGCCGGTGCCGGGCGGGACGGCTATGGCCGCTTTGGCAAGGCAGACTCCCAGGCGGTCTTCCACCCGCTGCTTGAGCCGCTTGACCGTTTCCACCGCTCCTATGTAGTCCACCACCAAGCCGTCCTTGAGAACCTGGGCCGCTTCCATTTCGCAGGCGACGGGCTGGCCGGCGGCGTTCACCACCACCAGCACGATGTAGGCGGTGCCCAAATCCACCCCCGCCAGAAGCTCCTGCCCTTTGGAAAAGCTGCCGTTTTGTTTCAGGGACTGGGCGGTTTGCAACAACAGATGTTCCACTCGCTGGCTGTCAAACATAAGCGCACCCTTTCCTGCCGTGCATGGCCTGTTCGACCGATGTCGAATTACCCGATGCTAGGCAAAATTCTCTCCACTTCTTCATGAGGGCGGGGAATGACGTGAACCGAAACCAGTTCCCCCACCCGCTGGGCGGCGGCCGCTCCTGCGTCGGTTGCCGCCTTGACGGCGCCGACGTCGCCCCGAATCATGACGGTGACCAGTCCGCCGCCTACGTGTACTTTTCCGATTAAGGTGACGTTGGCCGCTTTGACCATTGCGTCGGCCGCTTCGATGGAGCCGACCAGTCCTTTGGTTTCAATCATTCCAAGCGCTGTGGTAATGGCCATGGTAATGCCTCCTTTTTATTGACGGTCTTCTGCTTCATAGGCTCTGCGAATGTCCTGCAGCAGCGTTTCCCGATTGGCGTATTTGATTTCCTCGGGAGTGAGGGTCTTGTGGGGCAGCTTGCGCAGCAGGGAACGAAGTTCCACCACCTTCATGGCCTGCAGCTCCTCTTCGGTTTTGCGCAGCTCAGAGGGTATGCTGTCGGAAGGCTCGGATTCGGCTTCCTCCGTCTGCTCCGGCTGTTCCGGTCCCGTCGGCTGCTCCGGTTCCGCCGGCTGTTCTTCCGGCGACAGGGGCGCATCCTCCTGCCGGGTTGCCGCAGGAGCGGCGGGGTTGTGCTGTTCCTGCAGCATATCGGCCACTTCCTCGTGGGGCCGGGGAATGACATGGGAGGACAGCACCTTACCCACCTTTGCGGCCGCCGCAATGCCGGCGTCCACCGCCGCCTTGACGGCGCCCACGTCGCCGGTGACCAGGACCGTCATCAGTCCGCCACCGGTTCGCTCCTTGCTCAGCAAGGTGACATTTGCCGCCTTTAGCATGGCGTCGGCCGCTTCGATGGAAGCCAACAGGCCGTTGGTTTCAATCATGCCAATCGCTTTCATAAGCGAGTTCCCTAGTATTTAACGGGGTTGTTTGCAACATATTTCACAGCTTCGGCAAAGGCGTCGCAAGCGGCTTTGCAGGCAGACTGGCTGCCGGTGAGCAGAGCGCCGCCAAAGTTGGTTTCGGAAGGAGGCCCGTAGAAGGCGACCATGCGAACTTCGGCCGCTTTCAGCGCCGCATCCACGCCGTACATGGCTTCCAAAGGGGGAGCAATCAGATAGGCAAGGGGCTCGCCTTCCGCAATGCCGGCGATGGACGACAGGTAGGAGCCGGTACGGGAAATGCAGTGGGCATAGTAGACGATGGTGTCGTCTTCGTTGGCGCTGACGAAATGGGCTTCGTTTTCCACCACGTTGACGATGGCGTCCAGGCCGCTGCGCACTTCGGCGGGATTGGGGCCCGAAATGATGCCGATAACCTCACCGGCCAGCTTGGTGTTGGCGTTGGCGGCGCCGCCGTAGAAGGACCTGCCGTAAACCACCTTCACATCGGCTTTTTTGGTGGCTTCGTCCAGCGCGGTGTAGGAAACGTCGTCGCTGTCTGCGGTGAACATGCCGATGCTGCGGTGCCCTTCGGGAAGGTTCAATGCTTTGGCAACGTCTTCGTTGACATTGGGGATGATTTTCATGCTGAGAATACTGCTCTTGATCGGATCGTTGATCATATTCGCACCTTCCTGTCTTCGTATTGTTGTCTCAGGCTACATTACGGTTCCTGCAAAATTTGAAACAACCGTAAAACCGAACTCTTCCCGCGCCTTATTCACTCCCTTCCTACGCCAGGTGCGGTCGCACCCGGAACAGCTTGTCATGTTGGCCATTGATACAAAAAAGCCCAAGGAAATCCAGCAGAGGATTTCCTTTGGGCTCCGTTGCCTTTCTCCCAATATACGCCGTTGCATATTGGTAACTCTATGCGGTTGTCGGGGGTTGTGTATGGGGTTGGTCGTCGTTGATAAATTCAAAGAGGACGGCGGTCCCCTGGGCGGAGCTTTCCACCTTCAGGTCGCCGCAAAGTTTTTCTTTCACAAGGCTTCGCACCAGCTTGAGCCCCAAACCATCCTTTTTCGGGGTTTGATTCGGCTGGAAGCCAACGCCGTTGTCGGAAAACTGAATGGAGGCGCATCTTTCCCGGCAGGAGATTTCAATGGCGATGCGGCCCGCCGCCCGGCCCGGAAAGCCGTGCTTGATGGAGTTCTGCAACAGCTCGTTGACAATCATGGCGATGGCGGTGGCGGTGTCGGACTGGGAATAGAAGCTGTCTCCTTTCAGGTCAATTTTCAACTCAAAGTCGTCGGGGATGCTGTAGCTTTTGGTGTTGTGAACTAGTCGCCACAGCATTTCCTTGACGTCAATCAGGTCCACGCCATTTTGCACCATCATTTCGTGGGTAAGGGAGATGCTGAAAATGCGGTTGATGATTTCATGGCAGACCTGTCGCACTTCCTGATTGGCGGAGCGCCTGGCCTGCAGGCGGATGAGGCTGACGATGGTCTGCAGGTTGTTTTTCACCCGGTGATGAATTTCGTCGATGGCGGCGGACTTTAAAATCAGCTCCTTCTCTTTCATCTTATTCTCGGTTGTGTCTTTTATGAGTAAAACCACACCGAGACATTGGTTGTCCTCTTCGATGGCGGCGGCCACCATATTCAAAATATAGTTGCCGACTATCACTTCCTGGTGCTCGATGCGCCGCTGCCGCATCACGTCGTCCATGGTGCAGGCGCCCAGCGCCAGGTTTTCGAAGGACATACCCAAAATTTCGTCCTGATAGCCGATGGTTTGATAGAGCTCCTTTGCCTGTTTGTTGGCAAAGGTGGCGATTCCCATGGTGTTAAAGTGAATCATCGCCTCGTTGAGGTGAGAGGCGATGTTGTAAAGCTCTTTTCCGGTAGGCGGCGGGTTTTGCGTCTGCTCCGCCTCCTGGCCGGTGTTGTGCATGCCGCGCTCCACAATGAGGGCGCCGATGATGCGGTGATCGTCGCTTTTGATGGCGCTGATAGTTTGCCGGATGAAGATGCTTTCGCCCGCCAGCGCCTTAAGCTCCCGGGAGGGCAATCCGATTTCCAGGGTGCGGAACACCCCCGGCTCATTGTGGCGGTGAATGAGTTCCCCCACCATATCCCGGTTATAAAAGCTGTTTTTCGGGGGGCAGTACTGGGCCGCCACCACCGCCCACTGGTTGTCCCGTGTCGGGCAATCAATCAAGACGTCGCAGCCTTCCAGTTCGCCGATGGCGGTAAGGGCGCGGCTTACCTCCATTAGCTTTTGAATGTCGCCGTCCCGCAGGTTGGTGTGCTTTTTGCAGACCGCCGCCAATCTCTCGTCGCTTATTGGTTGGACAGAATGATGGTTTGGGCAATCCGGGCGATTGTACACTCTCGGTCCATGGCCACCTTTCGCATGTAGTTGTAGGCTTCCCACTCGCTCATTTTCTTTTTTTCCATCAAAATTCCCTTTGCCCGGTCTATGTATTTCCGCGATTCCAAAGCCGTACGGGTTTTTTCGTACTCGCGGTGCATTTTTTCAATTTTACTCTGCTTGGCCAGTGCAATTTCAATGGCGGGGATGAGGGATTTTTCCTCCACCGGCTTGATAAGGTACCCCATCACATCGGCGTTTTTGGCTTGCTCCAGCATGTGCTTTTCGTTGTAGGCGGTTAGCATCAGCGCGCAGCGGGCCAGCTTTTGCTGGTGGATGAGTTCCGCCGCCTTCAGGCCGTCCAGCATGGGCATTTTAATGTCCATTAGGACAAGGTCTGGTTTGGTGTTGCGGCAGGTTTCCACGGCTTCGATTCCGTCCGAAGCTTCTCCCACCACCTCGTATCCGTTCAGCTCCAGGATTTCTCGGATATCCATTCGGATAATGGGTTCATCATCTGCAATAACGATTCTGAACATTTTCATCTTCCTTTTTGCAGATCCTATGCCGATTCCGTTCCAGTTTTTGGATAAATCTATACTTCAATAGTACCATAAATTACCAGGATGTCAATAAGGTTGAATAGAAGAATGGGAAAAATTGCCCTAAAAAATATGAAGAACCAACAAATTACAACAAAAAACACCCGCCTCCTAGGGCAGGTGTTTTAGTCGGTGCGGAAGTCTTACGCAACCTTGTTGTTCCAGGGAAACCCTACTGAATGATGGCAATGGTTCGGTCTTCCAGGCGGATAAACTGGTTATCCGCGGTGGTGTACCGTTGGTTGTCGGGAGGGGAAACCTTGCAGTGAAGCCAACCGAGGGGGTTATCCATGGAAAGATCGTTGGCGCCGTAGGTTTTGCCCAAAAAGCGGGTGCTTCGCCCGGACAGGGTGGGGGTGTAATAGGGATAGGCCACGTCCCGGTCCATTTCCAGGTGGAGATGAGCCCCGGTGGTGTAAAGCCCGGTATTGCCGTAGTAGCCCAGCTTGGTGTCCTTGGTGACCCGCTGCCCCGCCCTTACCAGAAGGGAGGCAAAGTGGAACATGCGGCAGATTACTTCTCCGGTAAAGCCGGGGCGTCGGGCGGTCTGATACCGTATCACCAGATAGTAGCCAAACACGTTGTCGTATCCGGCGGCCAATACCGTTCCGTTTCCACTGGCGTACACCAAAGTCTGGCCGGCTGTGGAAACCAGGTCAATCCCGTAATGCTCAAAGCCAAAGCGGGTTCGGTAGCTTTGGGTTTTCCAACTGGCGGTGAGTTTGGCCTGATTAATGGGAAGAATCAGTTGTTGCATTTTCGCTCTTGCTTAACGCTTTGATTGGCACCGGTGGCCGCCCACCCGCTGATGGCACCCATGGCCGCTGCCGTAATAGCGTTTTCCGTAATGGGAAAATTGGGTAAAAACAAGTGACCGATGACTCCCAGCAGCGCCCCCACCAAACCGCACAGAACCGGGATGTGTTTATAAAGAGTGGATGGAACCAGGGCTTTGTACAGCTCTGCGGCCAGATAACAAAGCACGGTAATGGATGGAATTGCAATAAAATCTCCCATAAATGATCTCTCCTTACTGTTTGAGAGAGCCATGTTCCCGCACCAGATGATCATCCAAGCGCCGATGAGCGCTGTGGGAGGCTTCCACGGAACGGGATACCTCCTTGCCTAAATTGGCGATTTGCATGCTTACCTCATCGGCGCGGTCTTCCAGTTTGCCGATATCGCAATCGACCCGCCGCTCAATGCGGGTGATGCTCTCCTTAATATACTTGATGTCGGTGGCCAGGCTTCCGTACTCTTTTCCGGCCAGATGGCTGGCGCTGATCCGGCCGATGAAAAAGGTAGCCAAAGCCAGGGACACACTCACCAAAGTTGCTATGGTAGACAGTTCCATACTGCCTCCTATCACAAGATATTCTCTGTCTCGCAACGTTGCCACAGGCAGATTCCGTCGGTGGCAATCAGGTAGTTATCTAGGGTAAACAGCCGAATTCCGGAATTTTCCCGGGGCAAAAGGGGGCCGGATTGGCAACAACCGTTTAACGGGGACAGTTTCCGCAGCCTCTTTTGACCAAATCCCGCGTAGAGAAATTCGTTTTCCCAAAGGGTGGAGCCGCCGCACCAGCCGGGGGAGGGGAGGGTGCCGATGATTCGCCACATTCCGGTGACAGGGTCCCGCTCCTCCACAGCTTCCACCGCTCCCGGGCCTTCGACGGAAGAGCCGCCCATGCAGTAGACCTTATCTCCTAAGGTTTGGCAGGTGTGCCCCCGACGGGGGATGGAAAGCGGGGGGCATGCCTGCCACTCGGCGCGGTTTTGGTCCAGCCTCCACACGGTATCCAGGGTTTTGCCTCCGCCGACTCCTCCCAGGCACAGGAGTTCTTCTCCCACAACGGCGGTGCTGTGCTGCCACACCGGACGGGGAAGGGGCGTAAAGCGCCGCCATCTTCCGGTGGGAATATGGTAAACCTGAACCTCGCCGGTGGGGCCGTTTTTGGTTCTGCCGCCGACGCAGAACAGCTCCTCCCCCAACAAAGCGCAGCTGTGCCAGGATACCGGTACAGGTAGGTCGGGACCGCGGCGCCAGCGTCTTTCCTTCGGATAGAAGATCCAAAGGGAGGCGTCGGGGCTCCCGTTGCCATCGTCGCCGCCGGTCCAGAACAGCTTTCCGTCTCCCGCCGCTCCCGCGCCCCAACGGCAGGTAAACGGCATCGATACGCAGCTCCAACTTCTCATGTCGCTCCTCCGGTTGTCAAAGGTATGCAGAAGAGATTTGCATTTGCATCATTATAAAACATATGTTCTAACAATGAAATGGCGAAAAGGAGAAAAGAGCTGCTGTTTTCTTCCAGATTCTCTGCCGTTCTCCGCCTGGGACGCTGTATTGCAAAAAGCATATCAAAATTGCATAACTTCAGCAACTGCAATCGCCGGGCGGGAGCGGCGGGCATTGGCGGACATTATCCATGACGGCTGCGGGGCTGGCGGTGATATGTACGATGCAATGCCGGTTTGCAACTACCAGGATTCCCGCCCGGCTTCCTCCTGCTTGATGACCTCGAACACCTTGACGCAAAACTCCACCTGCCGCCGCAAAATACTCAGAGCCGCCGCAATGCGTTTGGAAACGGCGGAACCTGTAATGCCCAGTTCCTTTCCGATTTCCGCCACCGACATCCCCAGCCAGAAGCGCATGTGAATCACCCGGCTTTGCTCCGGCGTGAGGATTTCGTCCATGGCAACGCGCAGGGCGGTTCGGTAACAGGCTGCCTCCTGCCGGTTTTCCTCCCGGCGCATCCAGGAAGGCAGCAGCCGCGGGTCGGTATGGGGGTCGGGCAACAGCTCCAGAGAAGGTTGACGCATCAAATCCATGGCGACGTTCCTTTCGGGCAAGCTTACGAATCGGTGAGCTTTAAGTGGCGGCAATCGATGTTGTAAACCTCCTGCATCTTTTGAATCAAATCCCACCGGGGAATCCGCCTGCCGCTTTCGTACCCCTGCAATGTGGAAGTTCCAATCAGCAGGCGGTCGGCGGCTTCCTTTTGGCTGAGCCCAGCGTTGATGCGGGCCGCGCGCAACGAAATTTTAACATCGTTGTTCATAAATGTCACCTCCTGGTTGCATTATAACATCGCTTAAAGCGGTTGTCAACACTAAAAGCGATAGAATTAAAGAAAATGGTTGATAATTTATCGCTTTTAGCGTATAATATTTGACGAGGTGAGCCAAATGCCGAAAGATGCAAGGGAAATATTTGCCCAAAATTTGCGGGAGCTTTTGCGCCGCACCGGCCGGACGCAAGCCGACCTTGTGCGGGAGCTGGAGCTGCGCCAGTCCACCGTTTCCGATTGGATGAGCGGCAAAAAATATCCGCGGGTGGACAAGATTCAGTTGCTGGCCGACTACCTTGGCGTTAACCGCTCCGACCTGACGGAGGAACGGTCAGACTCAATAGCTCCTGGCACCAGAGAATGGCTGCGGGAAGGCCTTGTCGCCCGGGGCTGCCCCGGTGCGGAAGAACTGGAGGACCACCAACTGGAAGCCATTTTGGAAAGTATGGACCTTCTGGTCCGTGCTTTTGTGGAGAAAAAGGGAAGCAAATAATTCAAGATTTGCAAGTTATCCCAAAGAATGGTATCGTATAACAATCAGGGCTTTCTGTATTCAAAACGCCCTTGCAGTTTGCTTTGGACTGTTAAAAGCATTTTTGTTCCCCATTCGCCCTGATTTCACCGTATATTGCGCACCAATTTTATCCAATACTTTTCCCAAGCAAGTGTTGATTCCACCACCTGTGGGAAAAGTCAAGGAGGCAAACATGAAATACCATAGACTGGCTCCGCTGCTGGTAGTGGCTTTGCTGGCGGCAGGGTGCAGCCAACCCCCGCCGCCGACGACAGAATCCGTCGCCCCTGTGGTGCAGGAGAACGTTTCCATCGAGGTGCCTTCTTTGGTTCCTGACCGGCTGGTCATCGGCGTCACCCAGGAGCTGGAGCCCCTGGACCCGGGCATTGCCGTCAATGCCGCCACCGCCGAAGTGTTGGGCAACCTCTTTCACGGCCTGGTCAGCGCCACCCCGGAGGGCAGAATCTTCCCCGAGCTGTGCGAGCGCTATGAAATCAGCGAAGACGGCCTTGTCTACACCTTCTACCTGCGAAAGGACGCCAAATTCCACAACGGCGCTTTGGTGCAGGCCGAGGACGTGGCCTACACCTTCCGGCGGATGATGGGCCAGACCGAGGACCAAACGGAGCCCCTTCGGGAAGAGCTTGCCAAAATTATCAGGGAAATTACCGTGCCGGACCAAACCACGGTGCAGTTTGCGCTCCACAAGCCGGACGCCGCTTTCCTGTCTCTATGTATGGCGGGCATTCTTCCTCAAAACGGCGGAGCCACCGTCGCCTCAAAGCCCGTTGGGGCGGGCCCCTACCGGTTTGTATCCTACACCCCCGGCGAGGGGATTACCCTTGAGCGCTTTGAGGAGTACTACGGCAAAAAGCCTGCGTTCCCTTCCGTGGAGTTTCGGTTTTTCCACAGCACTGCCGCCGCTCAACTGGCCATGCAGCGGGAGGAAGTCCACATCCTCAAGCTGGATGCAGGGGTTTTCACCTACGACGAAAGCAAGTACCGGCTGGTCAAACAGCCGCAAAACATGGTGCAGATGCTGGCCTTCCGCCACGACCGGGAGCCTTTTTCCAAACTGGAGGTGCGCCAGGCCCTCAATTACGCCATCGACAAACAGAGCATCATCGATGCCCTTTCCCCCGGCTCCCCAAGGATTGACACCCACTTCAGCCCTGCTTTGAGCTTTTACTACAACCACCAGCTGGAAGACTACTATCCCTACGACCCGCAGAAAGCTAAGGACTTGCTGGCCGAGGCGGGGTGCGCCGAGTTGAGCTTTACCGCCAAGGTGCCCGCCGACTACCCGCTTTATGTGGAAACCGCCCAGATGATACAGCAGCAGCTGGCCCAAATTGGCGTGACCATGGAGCTGGAAACCGTTGACTGGAACACCTGGCTGACCGACGTCTACTCCCTCAACAACTACCAGGCCACCATTGTGGGGCTGGCGGGGGAACCGGACCCCGGCTCGGTGATGATTCGCCCTACCAGCGAATACAACCGCAATTTCTTCCGCTACCAAAATCCCGAATACGACCGCCTGGTGGCGGAGGCCGCTGAGGAACGGGACCAGTATCGCCGGGCCTGGCTCTACCGGGAAGCCCAAAAGATTGCCACCCAGGACGCTTTGGTGGTGCCGATTATGGACCCGGGTCTCAACCTGCTGCTGGACAAGCGTCTGGAAGGCTTCCAGCTCTACTCCGCCGGGTATATGGACCTGCGGACCCTTTCCTGGTCCTCGCCGCACATATCCTGATGCAGGATGCCGGAAGAACGGCTGCCTGACGAAGAAATATCGCTTTCAACCCAATAAAAAGTCCTCCCTCCAACATGGAGGGAGGACTTTGCTGTTATCACGGAACTTAAAACAGGGAAGTCTGGCTGCTTTCGGGCAGGCCGTCCAGGGCGCCTGCTTCCCGCAGGGCTTCCAGTACGGCCTTGCTGACTCCCGAGCGGGCGATGAGGTCGTCCTGGGAGATAAATTCCCCCTGGGCGGCGGCTTCCTGCAGCATCCGGGCGGCCGCCTCTCCCACTCCCTTGAGGGCGGTGAAGGGCAGGCGGATTTTGCCGTCCTCGATTTTGTAAACGGTGGCGTCGGAGCGGTACAGGTCCACCGGCAGGAAGGTAATGCCCCGGGCCAGCATCTCGTAGGTCAGGTGCAGGGTGGCCAGCTGGTCGCTTTCCTTGGCGGTGCGCTCGTTGCTGGGAATGGCGTTTAAGGCGTCCATTTTGGCCCGCACGGCGCTGCGCCCTGCAAGAGCCGCCTGGGCGTCAAAGTCGCCGCCCCGCACCGTCAAGGTGGCGGAGTAGAAGGCTAAGGGGTGGTACACCTTGAACCATCCCAGCCGGATGCAGGCGATGACGTAGGCGGTGGCGTGGGCCTTGGGGAACATGTACTTAATCTTTTTGCAGCTTTCGATATACCATTCGGGGACGCCGTGGCTGCGAAGAGCCTGATAGTGTTCCTCGGTGAACTTGGTGGCGGCGTTGCCCTTACGGGTAATCTCCATGATTTGGAAGGCCATTTTCGGCTCCAGACCCTTCTGCATCAGATAGGTCATGATGGAGTCACGGGTACCGATCACCTCGGAAATAGTGCAGGTGCCGTTTTGAATCAGCTCCTGGGCGTTGCCCAGCCAGACGTCGGTGCCGTGGGAAAGTCCGGAAATCTGCAAAAGGTCGGAAAAGGTTTTGGGTTGAGCCTCCTGCAGCATCTGGCGGACAAAGCCGGTGCCCATTTCGGGAAGGAACAGGGTGCCGGTGTTGCAGTCGATTTCCTCCGCGGTGACCCCCAGCGCCTCCGGGGAGGTGAAAAGGGAAAGCACCTTCGGGTCGCTCATGGGCACCTCGTCCATGTGGATGCCGGTGATTTCCTCCAGCCGCTTGTAGAGGGTGGGCACATCGTGGCCCAGAATATCCAGCTTGAGGATGGTGTCGTGGAGGGAGTGGAAGTCGAAGTGGGTGGTGACAATGTCGGAGTTGGGGTCGTCGGCCGGATGCTGGACGGGGGTAAAGTCGTACACCTCGTATTCCGCCGGCACAACCACCATGCCGCCGGGGTGCTGCCCCGTGGTCCGCTTGACTCCCGAACAGCCCAAAGCCAGGCGCATTTCCTCCGCCCGGTGCACCACCATGCCTCGCTCCTCCAGGTACTTTTTCACAAAGCCGTAGGCGGTCTTTTCCGCAACAGTGGAGATGGTGCCCGCCTTGAACACATGGTCGGAACCGAACAGCTCCTCGGTGTACTTATGGGCGATGGCCTGGTATTCGCCGGAGAAGTTGAGGTCGATGTCGGGGGCCTTGTCGCCGTCAAAACCCAGGAAGGTTTCAAAGGGGATGTTGTGGCCGTCCCGGTTGAGCATGGTGGAACAATTAGGGCAGGCCTTTTCCGGCAAATCGAAACCGGAGCCCCAGGCGCTTTCGTCCACAAACTCGGTGTAGTGGCATTTAGGGCAGACATAGTGGGGAGGCAGGGGGTTGACTTCCGAAATCCCCGCCATGGTGGCCACAAAGGAGGAGCCGACGGAGCCACGGGAGCCCACCAGATAGCCGTCGGCCACCGATTTGGCCACCAGCTTTTGGGCGATCATGTAAAGCACCGCAAATCCGTGCTTGATGATGGAGCTAAGCTCCCGGTCCAGCCGCTTTTCCACAATTTCGGGCAGCGGGTCGCCGTAAATGGCTTTAGCCCGTTCCCGGGTGATGCGCTGCAGGTCCTCGTCGGAGCCTTCGATGTGAGGGGTGTAGGTCCCTTCCGGAATGGGGCGGATGTGCTCCACCCATTCGGCGATTTTGCGGGGATTTTCCACCACCACTTCGTAGGCCTTTTCCTTGCCGAGGTAGGAGAACTCCTCCAGCATTTCCTCGGTGGTGTGAAGGTAGAGGGGCGCCTGATGGTCGGCGTCGGAAAAGCCTTTGCCCGCCATGAGAATCTCTCGGAAGATGGCGTTCTCCGGCTCCAGAAAGTGTACGTCCCCCGTCGCCACCACGGGGATGTTCAGCTTTTGGCCCAAACGGACGATGGTGCGGTTGTATTCCCGCAGGTCCTCTATGGTGAGGTTGGGGTTTTTCCGCAACATAAACTCGTTGTTGCCGACGGGCTGAATTTCCAGATAATCGTAGAAGGAGGCGATTTCGCAGAGCTCGCTCCAGCTTTTTCCGGCGGTGATGGCCCGGAACAGCTCGCCCGCCTCGCAGGCGCTGCCCACAATCAGGCCTTCCCGGTGCTCCACCAGCACGCTTTTGGGGATGCGGGGAACCCGGTAGTAATAGTTCAGATGGCTCATGGAGATGAGCTTGTAGAGGTTTTTGAGCCCCGTCTGGTTCTTGACCAGCAAAATCTGATGGTAGGCGTGTAGGCTTTTGGGGTCCTCCTCCACGCAGACCGAGTTGATCATGGCGGTGGAGGTGGCGCCCCGCTCGGTGCGCAGCAGCTCCAGCATCTTGAGGAAAATTTTCGCCAGCACCGCCGCGTCCTCGTTGGCCCGGTGATGGTTAAACTCAAAGCCCAGGTGCTTGGCCACACTGTCCAGGGAGTGCTTTTTCAGCTGCTTAAAGAGGGAGCGGCTCAAAGGCACCGTGTCGATACTGGAAAACTGGCATTTTAAGTTGCACCGCTTGGCGGTCGCCCGCAAAAAGCCCATGTCAAAGGAGGCGTTGTGGGCAACCAAAGTGGCCTGTTCGTTTCCAATAAAGCGGTAGAAGGCCTGGAGCGCCTCCTCCTCCCCGGGAGCGCCCTCCAGCATCTCGTCGGTGATGCCGGTGACGTTGACAATTTCGGTGGTGAGTTTGCGGCCCGGGTTGACAAAGGTGGAGAAGGAGTCAATGATTTGCTGCCCGCGAATCCGCACGGCGCCGATTTCGATGATGCGGTCGGTGGAGGCGGAAAACCCGGTGGTTTCCAGGTCGAAGACGATGAATTCCCCGTCGAAGGGGACGTCGCTTTTGCCGGTGACAATGCGGGTGGTGTCGTTGACCAGATAGTTTTCCACCCCGTAAATCACCTTGAAGTTGGGGTCCTTCTTGCGGATTTTGGCGGCGGCGTTCATGGCGTCGGGGAAGGCCTGCACCACGCCGTGGTCGGTGATGGCCACCGCCGGGTGCCCCCAGCTGTAGACCCGCTCGATGAGCTTGTCCGCCGGGGTAATGGCGTCCATCATGGACATATTGGTGTGCATATGTAGCTCCACCCGCTTGACGGGGGCGTTGTCCTGACGGCGCAGCCGCTCAATTTTGGCAATATCTCGGGCGCGAATGCTCACCTCCCGGTCGTACCGGTCGAAGGAGGCTTCCCCCTGTACCACAATGCAGTCGCCTTTTTTTAAGTCGGCCAGCGGGTCGGGCTTGGACTGGTCGGAGATGTCCACAATGGCCTTGACGGTGTTGGAGCCGGTAAAGTCGGTGATGTAGTAGGAGTAGATGGCCTTGGAGCCGTCTTTGCTTTCCCGGCGGTTGACGTTGAAGATTTCGCCCCAAACCACCGTATATCCCGTCTCGGCGTTGACCTCCTTGAGGGGGATGGGGCGGTTGCGGATGGTCCTGCCCATCAGCATCTCCATGGAGTCGGCGATTAAAGGCAGCCCCTCCACGTCGAAGGCGGCCCTGGTCTTCTTCCGCTGGGGAGCGGTGTTTTCCTGCGCCTCGGCGGAGGCTGCCTGCCGGGCCGCCGCAGCCAGGTGCTCCTGGTTGCGGCGGATAATTTCGGCCCACTCGAATTTTGCCGCGGCGTCGGCGTTTTCCCCGTCCCGGAGCACCACCTCCACAGGCAGGGAAAACTCATCCAGAATGGTGCGGCTCATTTTTTCGGCGCAGTTGCACTCCTGCAAAAAAGCCGCCCCTCCTCTGGGAAGGGTGACTGTGAGCTTATTTCCCTCCATTTGGGCGGTGGCTCCGTCAAAAAAGCCGTTGGCCGGTAGCCCTTCCTCCCGCAGAGCGCACACCAGCTCCGGCAGGTATTCCGCCGAAAACAGCTCCGGGGCATAGCGGGGGTAAATGCGGCAGCACTTCATCTGCAGCGTTTCCGCCAGCTTTGCCCCCGCCTGCTTGAGAATCGAGCGGGGAACGGGCGCATCAAACTGCACCCAAATTTCCATGATGCCGGCGGGCTTGTCCAAACGCACATTCTGCACCTGTCCGTCCGGCAAGCAAACCTCTCCAAGATGGAGATGGTTGCCGAATAGCTGGGAAAAGGTAGGCATATGTAAAGGTTCCTCCACTATTGTTGCATTCCGATAAGTCCCGCGCCGTCCGCGGGATTTCTTTGCTCTAAAACATTTTATCGCACGGTGATCAAAGCGCAAGGATGAGGGTGCCCAGGGTGATGGCCAGTCCCCCAAAAATGGTTTTGAGGGTCAAGGGCTCCTTCAAAATCACAAAGGCCAGAATCATGGTGATGACCACGCTGAACTTATCCACCGGCACCACCTTGGAGGCGTCCCCGATTTGCAGGGCGTAAAAGAAGCAAATCCACGAAAGGCCGGTGGCAATGCCCGATAGCACCAAAAACAGCCAGCTTTTTCCGGTAATCTGGCCAATTTCGTGGTGTTTTCCGGTGGCAAACACAATGAGCCAGGCCATCACCAGCACAACGGCGGTTCGCAGGGCGGTGGCCAGATTGGAGTTGACATTCTCCATCCCGATTTTGGCAAGGATGGAGGTACAAGCAGCAAAAAAGGCTCCCAACAGGGCGCTCAACAACCACGTCATGGAGCTCACCTCCGGTAAGAATAGAACCTTAAGCTTGTTTTAAGGCTTCCTGCGCCAGCTTAACCAAATGGGGGAGAATTTCGTCGTAAGGGACTTTTTTGACGGGCTTTCCCTTGGCGAAGAGAAGTCCTTCGCCCCTGCCGCCCGCCACTCCGATATCGGCGTGGGAGGCTTCTCCGGGGCCGTTGACGGCGCAGCCCATCACCGCCACGGTAAGGTCGCCCTCCAGCCCGGACAGCGCCTCCTCCACCTGGGCGGCCAGTTCCATCAACAGGATGTTGCAGCGGCCGCAGGTGGGGCAGGAGATGATGCGAATGCCTCCCCGCAGCCCCAGGGCTTTCAGCAGGTTTTGGGCCACCTTCACTTCCTCCACCGGCGGAGCGGTGAGGGAGATGCGGATGGTGTCGCCGATGCCGTCCAGCAGAAGGCTTCCCAAAGCGGCGGCAGATTTTAAAATCCCCGTGGTGGGGGTGCCCGCCTCCGTCACCCCCAGGTGCAGGGGGTAGATGGTCTGTTTGGCCAGCAACCGGTTGGCCGCTACCGTTTCGGCGGCGTCGCTGGATTTGATGGCAATGACAATGTCGGTAAAGTCGCAGCGCTCCAGCATATCCACATGGCGCAGGGCGCTTTCCGCCAGCGCCTGGGGGGTGCGGCCGTACCGCTCCAGCAGGTCCTTTTCCACCGAGCCGGAGTTGACTCCCACCCGGATGGGGATATTGTGCTGGCGGCAGGCCTTGGCCACCTGGCGGACCTTTTCCTCCCCGCCGATGTTGCCGGGGTTGAGGCGGATTTTGTCGGCTCCCGCCTCCACCGCCTCCAGAGCCAGCCGGTAGTCGAAGTGAATGTCCGCCACCAGTGGAATGTCCACTTCCTGTTTGATGGCGGGGATGAGGGCGACGCTTTCCCGGTCGGGGATGGCCACCCGCAGAATATCGCAGCCGGCCTCCTTCAGCTCTTTGGCCTGGGCAATGTTGGCGGCGATGTCGTGGGCCGGCGCGCTGAGCATGGACTGAATCGAAACGGGAGCGCCGCCACCAACGGCGACTCCCCCGACCATGACCTGCTTGGTGATGTGTTTTTTCAAGTTACGCTCCCCCTAAAAAGGACGACACCAGCTTGATGATGTCGTTAAAGGTGACCACGATGATAAGGCCGATGAGCAGCAGGAATCCGGTGGCTGTCACGACGGACTCGTACTTGGCGGGCAGAGGCTTGCGGCGAACAGCTTCGATGGCCAGAAAGAGCAGCCGCCCTCCGTCCAGAGCGGGAAGGGGGAGAAGGTTAAAGACTCCCAGGTTGACGGTGATAAAGCTCATCAGGTACAGGATGTTGGTCAGGCTTTGGCGGAACCCTTCCCAAAAGCCGCCCTGCTGGTATCCGGCGGCATACCCGCTGGAAGCCGCCTCGCTGATGACGCTGGTCACCCCCACGGGACCCGAAAGTTGGGCCAGGGTAAACCGCCCCGTGATTAAGTCGATGAGGGAGCCCCACACCTGCTTGATATACATGCCGGTCCAGTCAAAGGCGTTGGAAACGACCCGCCAGGGGGTTTTCTCAATGCCCACCACCATAAAGTCCAGCACCGGCAGGTAAATGTTCTGGTCGGCCTCCATCATCGAAAAGGTGACGGTGAGGGGAATCAGCTGCCCGTTCCGCTCCACTTCCATCTCCACCACGCCGTCCGGGTCCCGCATCAGCTGGTACTGCAGGTCGTTGCTGGTGCGCACCCGTTTGCCGTTGACTCTGGTGATGATGTCCCCCTGCTGCAGCACCTGATTGGTGACGGCGTTTTCCGCAAAACGGGCCACCTGGGTGGTGCCGATGAGGTTGAGCTGCGAGGAAAACCAGGTGAGGACCAAAAGTCCCAGCAGCAAATTCATGGCGGAGCCGGCCACCAGAACAATGGCCCGCTTCCAGATGGCTGCTTTTCCAAAGGCTCTGGGATTGTCGCTTTCCTCATCCTCGCCCTCCATGGCGCAAAAGCCGCCGATGGGAAACAGGCGCAGGGAGTAAACCGTTTCCCCCGGCTGGAAGGAAAACAGCTTGGGGCCCATGCCCAGAGCAAATTCGTTGACCTGAATTCCGCTGAGCTTGGCAGTAATAAAATGCCCCAGCTCGTGCACGAATATTAGAATGCTAAATACTAACAGCGCGGCGATGACGGTGATCAATCCACTCATTTCGTACCTCTGTTGCGATAAAATTGGCGGGCGTATTCCCGGCCGGCGGCGTCTGCCTCCAGCACCGAGGCAAGGGTGATTTCCCGGGGGAGGTTCAGCTCTTCCAATGCTCCCTGCACCAGCTCCCCAATTTCCAGGAAGGTAATCTTCCCCTCCAAAAAGAGGGCAACCGCCCCTTCGTTGGCGCCGTTGACCGCCGCCGGGTACAGCCCGCCCTTGCGGGCCGCCGCCTCGCAGGCAGCAAGACAGGTAAAGGTGCTGCGGTCAGGGGTGGCAAAGGTGAGAGCACCGATTTGAGCAAGGTTTAAGGAAGGCACGCCCTGCACCGGATACCGGCGGGGATAAGTCAGAGCATACTGGATGGCGGTCCGCATGTCCGGCACCCCCATTTGGGCGATCAGGCTGCCGTCGGCAAAGAACACCCCCGAATGGACGATGCTCTGCCGCTGAACCACCACCTCTATCTGGTCGGGGGCAAGGTCGAACAGCCACATGGCCTCGATAAATTCCAGGCCTTTGTTCATCAAGGTGGCGCTGTCCACCGTGACTTTGGCTCCCATGGACCAGTTGGGGTGCCTGAGGGCGTCGGCGGCGGTGACCGCCTTCAACTCCTCTCGGCTTTTGCCGAAGAAAGGGCCGCCTGAGGCGGTGAGCAAAATTTTGGCCACATCCCGGCGCTCCCCTCCGTGGAGGCATTGAAAGATGGCGCTGTGCTCGCTGTCCACCGGGATGATCCGTGCTCCGTGCTCTCGAGCCGTTTGGGTGACCAGCGCTCCCGCCGACACCAAAGGCTCTTTGTTAGCTAGGGCAATGGTCTTGCCGGCTTTGGCCGCCGCCAGCACCGGAGCAAGGCCCGCCATTCCCACAATGGCGCCCACCACCGAGTGAGCTTGAGGCAGGGTGGCGGCTTCCTCCAAAGCCTGGGGGCCAGCCTTTACCTGCACCGGCGTGTCCGCCAGAGCCACCTTGAGGGAAGACGCCAGAGATTCCTCCGTCACCACCACCAGTTGGGGCAAAAACTCACGAGCCTGCGTTTCCAAAAGCTGTATATTGGAATGGGCGGTGAGGGCGACCGGGCGAATCCCAAGGCTGCGGCAGACGTCCAGCGTCTGGCGGCCGATGGACCCGGTGGAGCCCAGCACCGATATGGCAATTTCCGAAAATTCCGACAATGGTCGCATTCCTTTCGTACCCTTTGCCTTTTGTAAAGGCCTTACTTGAGTGTATGAATCTGATTGCGCAATTATGTAAAGCCCCTGAGATTCCTCTCAGGGCGCCCGTTTGCTATAGAAAAGTAAACAGTTGGATGTGGCGGACGGTGGCGTAAACGGCGGGAAGGGTAAACATCAAACTGTCGAACCGGTCCAGAATGCCGCCGTGGCCCGGCATGATGTTGCTGTAGTCCTTAACGCCGTATTCCCGCTTGATGGTGGAAGCGGACAAATCCCCCACCATGCCGATGACGGAATAAATGGGGGTCAGAACAGCCAGCAGCGGGTAGTTGATCTGCGCCGCAATTCCCCTATTGGCCAAAAGGGAGGTATAGCCCACCCCCAGTAACAGAATGAGGAAGGTGGAAGATACCAGTCCGCCGATGGAGCCTTCCACCGTCTTTTTGGGGCTTACTTTGGGGGCCAGCTTGTGCTTGCCAAAGAAGGTACCTACAAAATAGGCTCCGGTGTCCGAAAGCCAGGCGGCGCCCATGGCGATGAGCAGGTAAAAACCGCCTTTCACCACGCCGTGGTCGTCCCGAATGTGGATGGCGCAGGAAAAAAACAAGGGGATAAGGGTACTGAACAAAAAGGACATGGCCAGATGCTCAATCTTCATGGTGCCGAAGTTTTTGATGAGCAGAATGAAGTACCCCAAAATAATAACAAACAAAATCGGGATGATGAATCGCCACAAATAATGGGTTCGCAAAAAGGTCAGAACCAAAACCTGTATGACGGTGAGGACGGTCAACCCCTTAAACCGCAGCAAATTGGTGGCGGAAAGCAGCTCGTACACGGCGAGGATGGAAATCAAACCCACCACGGCGTTGAGGAGCAAAGTGTTTAAAAACATCAGCACTACCGTCAGAATGCAAAGGAGCACCATGGCAGTGAGAATTCTGACCTTCAAGCAGATACCCCTTTCTTGTGGAGCAAAGGTTCCGTCGCAAGCATGACCCGCATACCGTCCCCCGGCGGACGACGGCGCGGGGGGCCATTTTGAATATATTCGACGGTCATGGCAAAATGCCACCCATTCGCCGCTCCCGGCGGGAATATTCCTCCAAGGCGGCGTCAAAATCCGCCGGCGTAAAGTCCGGCCAAAGGGTGGGGGTAAAGTAAAACTCTGCGTAAGCCCCCTGCCACAGTAGGAAATTGGAAACGCGCTGCTCGCCGCCGGTGCGGATAATCAAATCCACATCCGGTTGTCCTGCGGTGTAAAGGCAGCGTTCCACCAGGCTATGGTCCACTTCCTGTGGGGAAATGGAGCCCGCCTGCGCCATGGCGGCAATTTGGCGGGCGGCGTGCACCAGTTCGTCCCGCCCTCCGTAGCTTAAACCAATGTTGAGGTGGATGCCGGTGTTGTGGCGGCTGCCCTCCTCCAATTTGGCGATCATCTCCACCAAATCGGCGTCCAGACGGGACTTATCCCCAATGACCGACACGACGACGTTTTCCTTCCGGTATTTGTCGGCGTCCCGCAGATAGCTGCGCAGCAAGTTCATGATGCCGCCCACTTCCTCGGGAGGACGGTTCCAGTTTTCGGTGGAAAACGCGTAGACGGTCAAGTAGGGAATGCCCCGCTTCTGGGCGTGGCGGACAATCTGGCCGAACACTTCGGCTCCCTTTTGATGGCCCCGGTTGCGGGAAAGTCCCCGGGCGGTGGCCCAGCGCCCGTTTCCATCCATAATGATGCCCACGTGTTTGGGCAGAGCTTGCGGTTGTGTCATGGCTGGTCCTATCCGGGCAAAGGCAAGGGGAAGCCAACGGTAGCCAAAATTAGGTTACCTGCGGCTTCCCGCACATTCTGCCCTTTATCCGTTATTATATTTCAAGGATTTCCTTTTCCTTGGCGGCGGCAATTTTATCGATTTCTTTGGTGTAATTGTCGGTGAGAGTTTGAATTTCCTTTTCCAGCATCTTCTGGTCGTCCTCGGTGATTTCGCCCGCCTTCTTTTGAGCCTTGGCCCTTTCGTTGGCGTCTCTGCGAATGGAGCGGATGGCGACCTTGGCCTCTTCGGCGATGCCCTTGGCCTGCTTGCACAGCTCCCTGCGCCGCTCCTCGGTGGGTTGCGGGAAGACAATGCGGATGACGCTTCCGTCGTTGGTGGGGTTGATGCCCAAATCCGACTTTTGAATGGCCTTTTCGATGGCGTTTAGTGCGGATTTATCCCAGGGCTGAATCACCAGAATGCGAGCTTCGGCTACAGAAATGGCTGCCAGCTGCTGAATGGGAGTGGGGGCCCCGTAGTAATCCACTTGAATTTTTTCCAGCAGGGCAGGATTGGCCCGTCCTGCACGAATGGTGGCAAGGTCGGCCTGCAATACGCTAACCGTTTTCTTCATTTTGTCTTCTGTAACCTTCAACAAGTCATCCATAAACTGTGTTACGCCTCCTTTACAATTGTGCCGATTGGCTCTCCGTTCAACGCACGGACAATATTTTGAGGATCTTTTAGACTGAACACCTGAATGGGAATGCCGTTTTCCCGGCAGATGGAGGCGGCGGTGGAATCCATCACGCCCAAATCCTCCGAAAGGATGCGGGAATAGCTGACCTGGTCAAACTTGACCGCGTCCGGATAGCGGGATGGATCCTTATCGTACACACCGTCCACCACCGATGCCTTGAAGATGACGTCCGCGTCAATTTCCGCCGCCCGCAGGGCAGCTGCCGTATCGGTAGAAAAGAAGGGGTTACCGGTACCACATCCAAAGATGACCACACGGCCCTTTTCCATATGCCGAATCGCACGGTTGCGTATGTACGGTTCGGCGATTTGCTGCATGGTGATGGCGGTTTGCACCCGTACCGTCACTCCCAACGCTTCGAGGCAGTCGGCCAAAGCAAGGGAGTTCATCACGGTGGCCAACATTCCCATGTGGTCGGCGCGGGTGCGGTCCATTTTGCCGGCATCCCGGCCTCGCCAAAAGTTGCCGCCTCCCACTACAATTGCTACCTGGGCTCCCAGGTCGACACATTCCTTTACACTCTGGCAGATGTTGCGAATCGCCTCGTAATCCAGTCCAAAGCGCCCGTTCCCTGCCATGGCTTCCCCGCTGAGTTTCAACAGAACTCTGCGATATATTACCGGCATAGCCAAACCTCCTGTTTCAACCGTATGGACTATCCTTCATTTTACATGAATTGACAGAGCTTGTAAAGTATGTCGGAGCATCAAAAAGCCACGGGTGTCCGGAAACTTATCAAATCAAAAAGCAGGCCAAAGGGCACGGAAAGGGCAATTCCTTGCTCCTAAAAAACCTTTTGAAAAGTATGGTCCGGCTCTTCCTATACTAAACAACAAAACCATTCGTTTTCACAAGAAGTGACCGTTAAACATGCGCCGAAAACTTCTGCGGCAAGTTCTTCGGCAGGAGGCTGGTCCGGGAAGGGCAAAACAGGGGGGGAATATGTAAAAATACTACAAAAAGCAGCGGTTCAATTGTAATTTTGCCGCAGTTCCTATATAATAATATCATTCTTTCTTGAATTCCTCATGGACTCATTTTCCATCGATTGCCTGCGAGGCTGCATCACAAACCCTAAGGAAGGGGGATATCATGGGCTCTTTGGGAGCACTGTTGTGGCTGCTTCTGGCCGCCGTCCTTATCGTTGTGGAAAGCGCCACGGTGGAGCTGGTCTGCATCTGGTTTGCGGTCGGCGCTTTGCTGGCCGCCATCGCCACCTACCTGGGGGCCGCCTTTTGGCTCCAACTGCTGATTTGCCTGCTTACCTCCCTTGCCGTGCTGGTGGTGGGCCGTCCGCTGTTGCTGGATAAACTGACGGTGCGCCGCCAGGCCACCAACGCCGATCAAGTGGTGGGCCAACTGGGAATGGTCACCCAGCGGATTGACAACCTGCAGCAGACGGGCAGGGTTTCGGCCAACGGTTTGGATTGGGCCGCCCGAAGCGAAAACGGCCAGCCCATTCCCCAGGGTATGCCGGTGGAGGTGCTGCGCATCGAAGGCGTCAAGCTGATAGTGCGGCCGGTTAATCCCTTCCCGCCGGAAGAGAAGAAAGAAGAAGGGGCGAAGGTTTCGTCGGCTGCCCATGGGGCGAGGCCTTCCATTTACACCACCCCCGACCTGCCCCCGCCGCCCTCACTGGATACCGACGTCAACCTGCACCGGGAAGAATAATAACGGCGTTTGTCCCCCATGATAGAAAAAAGGAGGATTTCCATGTTTGCAGCCATTGTCATTGCCGTCGTTCTGATTCTGCTAGCCTTTTTGCTGATAGCCAACGTCCGTATTGTGCCACAGGCCACCGTCTATGTCATCGAGCGGCTGGGAGCCTACGCCGGCACCTGGGAGACGGGGCTTCATGTAAAAATACCCATCATCGACCGGATTGTCAAGCGGGTGAGCCTCAAGGAGCAGGTGGTGGATTTTAAACCCCAGCCCGTCATCACCAAGGACAACGTCACCATGCAAATCGACACGGTGGTGTTCTTTCAAATCACCGACGCCAAGCTCTACACCTACGGCGTGGAGCGGCCCTTAAGCGCCATCGAAAACCTCACCGCCACCACCCTGCGGAACATCATCGGTGAAATGGAGCTGGACCACACCCTGACTTCCCGGGATGTCATCAACACCAAAATCACCGCCATTCTGGACGAAGCCACCGACAAGTGGGGCATTAAGGTGAACCGGGTGGAGCTGAAGAACATCATCCCTCCCAGGGAAATCCAGGACGCCATGGAAAAGCAGATGAAGGCGGAGCGGGAGCGCCGAGAGGCCATCCTGCGGGCGGAAGGCGAAAAGCGCAGCCAGATTCTGGTGGCGGAAGGCGAAAAGGAATCCGCCATTCTGCGGGCGGAAGCGGAAAAAACCAGCCGCATCCTCAAGGCGGAAGCGGAAAAGGAAGTGCTGATTCGGGAAGCCCAGGGCCAGGCGGAAGCCATTCAACTGGTGCAGAAGGCCCAGGCCGACGCCATCCGTCTCCTCAACGAGGCCAACCCCAACGACAAGGTGTTAATTCTCAAGAGCTTCGAGGCTTTGGCCAAAGTAGCCGACGGAAAAGCCACCAAACTGATTATTCCCAGCGAAATTCAAAACCTGGCGGGGTTTGTCGCCTCCCTCAAAGAGGTTGTAGCCGCCGAACAGGCCGACAAACAATAAAGGAATATGGAAACAAACCAAGGGCAAAGGAGGCGTTTGAGATGATTTTCCCTGGAGTGAAAGCGGCCGCTTTTCTCCCTCTGTCTTTCTGCCAACAACAGGATACCGACGTTCGCTCTGCCTTTGCCCTGCTGGAGCTGTCACGAATCGAGAGTTGCGGTGCGCCGCAACTCTTTTGTATCCATAAATATTTTTAACGTGTATTTTGTAAAGGAGTGTACCGAATGCGCGTAGCAATTGTCATGGGAAGCGACAGCGATTTGCCGGTGGTCAAGCCGGCCATGGATATGCTGGACAAGCTGGGGATTGGCTGGGAAGCCAGAGTGATGAGCGCCCACCGCACCCCCAAAGCCGTCTGCGAATTTGCCGAAACCGCAAGAGAAAAGGGCTTTGGCGTAATCATCGGGGCGGCGGGCAAAGCCGCCCATTTGGCGGGAGTGATTGCGGCCCACACCACCCTGCCGGTCATTGGCATTCCCGTCAAGTCCTCCACCCTGGACGGGCTGGATGCCCTGCTTTCCACCGTTCAGATGCCGGCGGGGGTTCCGGTGGCGACGGTGGCCATCGACGGTGCCCAGAACGCCGCCCTGCTGGCGGCCCAAATGCTGGCCCTTGCCGACGAAAACTTAGCAAACCGCCTTGCCGCCCTAAAGCAGGAAATGGCGCAGGTGGTGCAGGAAAAGGACCGGATTTTGCAGGAAACGCTCAAAGGGGAATAAACTGGAAAAGGAAAATTCCCTTGGTCAAACATCTAAGGGGGGTTATGATGACTGACACAATACACGAGGAGTGCGGCGTCTTCGGCATCTTCGGAGACATGGACTCAGACGTTGCCTTTCAGGCTTATGTGGCCCTTTACGCCCTGCAGCACCGAGGACAGGAAAGCTGCGGCATCGCCGTCAACGACGACGGATTGATTCGCTACCACCGGGACCTGGGCCTGGTGCCGGATGTGTTTACCCAGGAAGCGCTGGACAAGCTGGGCAAAGGCAACATGGCGGTGGGCCATGTGCGCTATTCCACCGCCGACGGCCACAACCGCACCAACGCGCAGCCTTTGGTGTTTCGCCACCAGAAGGGCACCATGGTGCTGGCCCACAGCGGCAACCTTATCAACGCCACCCAGCTGCGGGAAGAGCTGGAGATGCAGGGAGCCATTTTTCACTCCACCACCGACACCGAGGTGATGGCCCACGTCATTATCCGAGCCCGGTTGGAATCCCGCTCCATTGAGGAGGCTATCTGCCGCGCCATGTACAAAGTCCAGGGAGCCTATTCCCAGGTGATTATGTCCCCGCAAAAGCTGATTGCCGTCCGGGACCCCAAGGGCTTTCGTCCCCTGTGCATGGGCAGGCTGGGAGAGGGCGTGGTCTTTGCCTCCGAATCCTGCGCTTTGGACGGCATAGGCGCCACCTTTGTCCGGGATATCGACCCCGGCGAAATTGTCATTGTCACCCGGGATGAAGACGGCAAAGTGCAAATCAGAAGCGACCGCACCCACTGCGGCGAGAAAGGCAACCTCTGCGTCTTTGAGTTTGTCTACTTTGCCCGCCCCGATTCGGTAATTCATGGGGTTACGGTCCACAACGCCCGGGTGCGGGCGGGAATGCTGCTGGCCAAAGAGCATCCGGTGGAGGCGGACGTGGTCGTCGGCGTTCCCGACTCCGGTTTGGATGCCGCCATGGGCTACGCCAGGGAATCGGGCATTCCCTACGGCGTGGGCTTTATCAAAAACCGCTACGTGGGCCGCACCTTCATCCAGCCCACCCAGAAGGAGCGGGATGCCGCCGTGCGCATCAAGCTCAACGCCATCGAGGAGACGGTGCGGGGCAAGCGGGTGGTGATGATTGACGACTCCATTGTGCGGGGCACCACCAGCTGGCACCTGGTCAAGCTGCTGCGGGATGCGGGAGCCACCGAAATTCACATGCGCATTTCGGCGCCGCCCTTCCTCCATCCCTGCTATTTCGGCACCGACATCGACAGTCGGGACAAGCTCATTGCCAACCGGCTGACGGTGGAGCAGATTGCCCAAAAAATTGGGGTGGATTCCCTGGGCTTTCTTTCGGTGGAAGGGGTCAACCACATTGCGGAAGGAGCCACCTGCGGCTTCTGCGACGGCTGCTTTACCGGGCGCTACCCTGTGCCGGAGCCGCAGCCTGTGCCCGTCAACAAATTCGACCAGAAAATTAGCGAAAGCCGCAGTCAAAAGATATGGGACGACTGACATCACCCGAAAGGATGATTGCAATGAAGAAAAGTTACAGCGACAGTTACAAGGCGGCGGGGGTGGATGTCACAGCCGGATACCGCTCGGTGGAGCTGATCAAAAAGCATGTGGCCCGCACCAACATTCCCGGGGTTCTGTCGGGGTTGGGAGGGTTTGGAGGCCTCTTTGCCCCTCCGCTTTCCGGCGTGAAGGAGCCGGTGCTGGTTTCCGGCACCGACGGGGTGGGCACCAAGCTGCGCCTTGCCTTTTTGATGGACAAGCACGATACCGTGGGCATCGACTGCGTGGCCATGTGCGTTAACGACATCGTCTGCAGCGGCGCAACGCCTCTGTTCTTTTTGGACTACATAGCCGTGGGCAAGAATGTCCCCGAGCGGGTGGAGCAGATTGTGGCGGGAGTGGCGGAAGGCTGCGTCCAGTCCGGTTGCGCCCTCATTGGCGGGGAAACCGCCGAAATGCCCGGCTTCTACGCCGAGGACGAATACGATTTGGTGGGCTTTGCCGTCGGCATGGTGGATAAGGAAAAGATGTTGGACAGCGAGCATGTCCGGGCTGGGGACGTCATTGTAGCCCTGCCCTCCTCCGGCGTCCACTCCAACGGCTATTCCCTGGTGCGCAAGGCATTGCGGGTGGAGGAGAAAGGCCGGCTGGAGCAGTATATCGGCGAACTGGGCAAAACCCTGGGAGAAGAGCTGCTCACCCCCACCAAAATATACGTCAAGCCCGTTCTGGCCCTGATGGAGCGGGTGAACCTTCGCTCTATAAGTCACATCACCGGGGGAGGCTTTTACGAAAACATTCCCCGCGCTCTGCCCGAAGGCTTGATGGCCCGCATTGAAAAATCCAAAGTCAAAACCCCTCCCATCTTTGACCTCATCGCCAAAGAAGGCGGCATTCCCCAGCGGGATATGTTCAACACCTTCAACATGGGGGTGGGGATGTGCGCCGTGGTGGCGGAGGAAGACGCCGACGAAGCGGTGGCCGTCCTGAAGGAAAACGGGGTGGAAGCCTACCCTGTCGGCGTCGTGACGGCGGGGGACGAGGGGGTCGAGCTGGTATGACCCGCATTGCCGTTCTGGTCAGCGGGGGAGGCACCAACCTGCAAGCCCTCATCGACGCCCAAAAACGGGGAGAAATTCCCGGCGGCGAAATTGTGCTGGTCCTTTCTTCCCGGCGGGATGCCTATGCCCTGGAGCGGGCCGCCAAAGCGGGCATTCCCACGGCGGTGGTCCCCCGCAGGGAGCTTTCTTCCCAAGAGTTTGACCGGAGGCTCTGCGAGGAGCTTGCCCGCCATCAAATCGATTTGGTGGTGCTGGCGGGGTTTTTGTCGGTGCTGGGCACCGAGGTACTGAACCGGTACAAAAACCGCATTCTCAATGTGCACCCTTCCCTCATCCCTTCCTTCTGCGGCCCGGGGATGTACGGGCTGAGGGTACACCAGGCGGCTTTGGAACGGGGGGTCAAGGTGACGGGCGCCACCGTTCACCTGGTCAACGAGGTGGTGGACGGCGGCCGAATCCTGCTGCAAAAGGCGGTGGAGGTGCTGCCGGGGGATACCCCCGAAACCCTTCAGCGCCGGGTGATGGAGCAGGCGGAGTGGATGCTGCTTCCCAAAGCGGTGGCCATGTTCTGCCGGGGAGAACTGAAGGAGTAAATGGAAAGCTGAACGGCTTCTCATGGAAATATGACCTTTTTAAACGCGGGGGGAATAGTAATGAAAAAACGTGCGATCATCAGTGTTTCGGATAAAACCGGGGTGGTGGAGTTCGCCCGGGGCCTTGTCAAGCTGGGGTATGAAATTGTCTCCACCGGCGGCACCGCCAAAGTCCTGACCCAGGCGGGCGTGGAAAACATCGAGGTCAGCCAGGTGACCGGTTTTCCCGAATGTCTGGACGGCCGGGTAAAGACCCTGCACCCCATGATTCACGCGGGAATCCTCGCCATGCGGGACAACCCTTCCCACATGGCCCAAATCAAAGAGTTGGGAGTGGTTCCCATCGACGTGGTGGCCATCAACCTCTATCCGTTTAAGCAGACCATCCTCAAAGACGGGGTGACCTTGGAGGAGGCGGTGGAAAACATCGACATCGGCGGCCCCACCATGATTCGCGCCGCCGCCAAGAACTGGCAGGACGTGGCGGTGGTGGTGGACCCCAACGATTATTCCAAAATCCTGGAGCATCTGGAGCAGGAAGGCGCTCTTTCCCGGGAGCTGAAATTCCAGTTGGCGCTGAAAGTGTTCGAGCACACCGCCGCCTACGACGCCCTCATCGCCCATTATCTGCGGCAACAGTGCAAGGACGCCCCTCTCTTCCCGCAGCAGCTTACCTGCACCTTTGAAAAGGTTCAAGATATGCGCTACGGCGAGAACCCCCATCAAAAGGCGGCCTTCTACCGGGAAGTGGGCCGGTACGACAACGTGCTCTCTGCGGCAAAGCAGCTCCACGGCAAGGAGCTGAGCTTTAACAACATCAACGACGCCAACGGCGCTCTGGATACCCTCAAGGAGTTCGGCAGCCGGCGGCCCTGCGTCGTGGCGGTCAAACACGCCAACCCCTGCGGCGTCGGATTGGGGGACACCCTGCTGGAAGCTTATCAAAACGCCTACGACAGCGACCCCGTCTCCATCTTCGGAGGCATTGTGGCCCTCAACTGGGAGGTGGACGCCCCCACCGCCCAAAAGATGAGCGAAATTTTCCTGGAGATTATCATAGCTCCGTCCTTCTCCGCCGAGGCGCTGGAGATTTTGGAAAAGAAGAAGAACATCCGCCTGCTGGAGCTGCCGGCGCTGGCCCAGCCCAACCCTTCCACCATGCTGGATATGAAGAAGGTGGCGGGAGGCATGCTGGTGCAGGAACTGGACACCCAACTGCTGCGGGAAGAGGACCTCAAGGTGGTCACCAAACGGGCCCCCACCCCGGAGGAAATGGAGCAGCTGCGCCTTGCGTGGAGGGTGGTCAAACACACCAAATCCAACGCCATTGTGCTGGTCAAGGGCAACGGCACTGTGGGAGTCGGCCCCGGGCAGACCAACCGCATCACCGCGTTGGAGCTGGCGGTCAAATACGCCGGGGACCGAGCGGCCGGCAGCGTGATGGCATCCGACGCCTTCTTCCCCTTCAGCGACTGCGTGGAGCTGGCCGCCAAAGTGGGCATCACCGCCATTATTCAGCCGGGCGGCTCGGTGCGGGATGAGGATTCCATCAAAGCCTGCGACCAAGCGGGCATCGCCATGGTCTTTACCGGCATGCGCCACTTCAAACACTGAGCAGGACAAGCAAACGGACAAAATAAGCCATAGGTTGTGATATTGTGAAGATTTTGGTAGTGGGCGGAGGCGGCCGGGAACACGCCCTGGTCCGCAAACTAAAGGAAAGCCCAAAGGTGACGGAAATTCACTGCGCGCCCGGCAACGCGGGCATTGCCGCCGATGCCGTCTGCGTGAACATCAAAGCCACCGATATCGACGCCATGGTGGCTTACGCGGCGGAGCAGGCCTTTGATTTGGTGGTGGTGGCCCCCGACGACCCCCTCTGCATGGGGATGGTGGACGCGTTGGAGGCTCGGGGCATCGCCGCCTTTGGGCCCAACCGCGCCGCCGCCGCCATCGAAGGCAGCAAGGTGTTCGCCAAGGAGCTGATGCAAAAATACGGCATCCCTACGGCGGCGCATCGGTCTTTTGAAGATGCGTCCCAGGCTATAGCCTACATCCGGGAGCGGAATACCTGGCCCTGCGTCGTCAAGGCGGACGGCCTTGCTCTGGGCAAGGGCGTCATCATCGCCCAGAATCTGGAGGAGGCGGAGGGTGCGGTCCGCCGGATGATGGAGGAGAAAATCTTTGGGGCAAGCGGCAACCGCATTGTGGTGGAGGAGTTTCTCACCGGCCCCGAAGTGTCGGTGCTGGCCTTCTGCGATGGAAAAACGGTGGTCCCCATGGTCAGCTCCATGGACCACAAGCGGGTTTATGACGGCAACCAGGGCCCAAACACCGGGGGAATGGGTACCATCGCCCCCAACCCCCATTACACCCCCGACATGGCGGAACGCTGTATGCGGGAGATTTTCCTTCCCACCGTCCAGGCCATGGCGCGGGAGGGCCGCCCGTTCCGTGGGTGCCTCTACTTCGGCCTGATGCTTACCCCCGACGGCCCCAGGGTGATTGAGTACAATTGCCGCTTTGGGGACCCGGAAACTCAGGTGGTGCTGCCCTTGCTGGAGTCCGATTTGCTGGACATCATGCTGGCCACCCGGAACGGAACCCTGGCCGACACCCCCGTGGTGTGGAAGCAAGGGGCGGCCGCCTGCGTGGTGTTGGCAAGCGGAGGATACCCCGGCCATTATCAAACGGGCCTTCCCATTCAGGGGCTGGAGGAAAACGGGCAGCTGGCCCAATCCGGCGCCGTCGTATACCATGCCGGCACCCGCAGGGAGAACGGCTCCTTTGTGACGGCGGGGGGCCGCGTCATGGGGGTCACCGCCGTCGGCAAGACCCTGGAGGACGCTCTCCAAACCGCCTATCAGGCGGCCAAAACCATTTCCTTCCCCGACATGCACTACCGCAAGGACATCGGCAGGTATTAATGCCGCCTTCCGAGGGCTGGAAGGAACCTCCAGACCCGCAACTTTCGGTATCAGAATAAGAAAAATCACAAAAGCGCTTTCTTTTTTCCTGCTTAGACTTTGACAAACGGCCAAATTCGTGGCAGGATATAGGAAGCGCTTTGCTTTTTTCATTTACCGTTTCCATTTTTCTCTGTTTGAAGGAGGTACCCCTTTGTCCCTGGAAGCAAGACTGGAGCCGATTCTGGAGCAGGTGCAAAAACCGGCCCGGTATATCGGCGGGGAACTGAACAGCGTCGTCAAGGACCCGAGCAGGGTTTCGGTTCGCTATGCGCTATGTTTTCCCGATTTGTACGAGATCGGCATGTCCCATCTGGGGATGAAGATTCTCTACTCCATTAAAAACAAGCGGGAGGACATCTGGTGCGAGCGGGTGTTTGCCCCCGCCGCCGACATGGAAGCCAAAATGCGGGAGCATCAAATCCCCCTGTACGGCCTGGAAAGTCTGGAGCCCATCGCCGGCTTTGACTTCATCGGATTTTCCTTACAATACGAGCTCTGCTACACCACCGTGCTCAACATGCTGGATTTGGCGGGGCTGCCGGTGCGCAGCAAGGACCGGAAAAGCCTTGCCCCCATCGTCATGGCGGGGGGGCCCTGCGCCTGCAACCCGGAGCCTTTGGCCGACTTTGTGGACCTGTTTGTGCTGGGCGAGGGGGAGGAGGTCAACCTGGAGCTGATTGACCTTTACAAGCAGGCCAAAGAGGAGCACTGGTCCAAGGAGGAGTACCTGCGGCGGGCGTCTCACATTCCCGGGGTTTATGTGCCCTCCCTCTACCAGGTGACCTACCGGGAGGACGGCACCGTTAGGGAAATTGTACCGTTGGACGGCGCCCCCGCCAGGGTGACCAAGCGGATTATCCAAAACCTTGACCGGGTGGAGTTTCCCGAAAGCTTCGTGGTGCCCTTTATCGACATTGTCCACGACCGCTCCATGCTGGAGGTTCAGCGGGGCTGCATCCGGGGCTGCCGCTTCTGCCAGGCGGGGTTCATCTACCGCCCCATTCGGGACAAGCGCCCCGAAACCCTCAACCGGGACGCCCTGAATCTTTCCCGCACCAGCGGCTACGACGAAGTGTCCCTCACCAGCCTTTCCACCAGCGACTACCTGGGGCTGGAGGAACTGCTGGACCAAATGCTTCCATGGACGGAGGAGCAGCAAATCAACATTGCGCTGCCCTCGTTGCGCATCGACAACTGCTCCGAAAAGCTGATGGCCCAAATCGCCAAGGTGCGCAAAAGCGGCCTTACCTTCGCGCCGGAAGCCGGCACCCAGCGGCTGCGGGACGCCATCAATAAGAACCTAACCGAGGAGGAAATCCTCTCCACCTGCCGGTCGGCTTTCCGCAGCGGGTACACCGCCGTCAAGCTCTACTTTATGATTGGCCTGCCCACCGAGACCATGGAGGATGTGGCGGGGATCGCCGACCTTGCCCAAAAGGTGGTGGACACCTTCTACCGCATGCCGGAAAAGCCCAAGGGCAAAGGGGTGCAGGTGACGGTCAGCGTTTCCTGCTTTGTGCCCAAGCCCTTCACGCCCTTTGAGTTTGAGCCCCAGGATACGCCGGAGCAGCTGCGGGAAAAACAAAAGCATCTTTTAGCCCACGTCCGCAGCCGGAAGATTTCGGTCAAATACCACGACAGCGACACCAGCGTGCTGGAAGCGGTTCTGGCCCGGGGCGATAGGCGGCTGTGCGCGGTGCTGGAGTCCGCCTGGCGGGCGGGCAGCCGCCTGGACGGATGGGGCGAGCACTTTTCCATGGAGCGGTGGAACCAGGCCTTTGCACAGCACGGGCTGGACCCTGCCTTCTATGCCCACCGCCGCCGGGATTACGGGGAGGTCGTCCCCTGGTCCCATCTGGATTACGGAGTTTCCCGCCGCTTTTTGATTGCCGAAAACAAAAAGGCGTGGGAAAGCGCCGTCACCCCCAACTGCCGGGAGCGGTGCTCCGGCTGCGGGGCCGCCGCCCTCTATTCCGACGGGGAGGTAAAACCGCCATGCAAGAAGTAATGATTCCGGTGCGGCTGTTTTTTTCCAAGACCGGCCGGGCAAAATATATATCCCACCTGGACACCATGCGCACCTTTACCCGGGCTTTCCGCCGAACCTCCCTGCCCCTGTGGTACACCCAGGGGTTTAACCCTCATCTGTACATGACCTTTCCTCTGCCTTTGGCGTTGGGGGTGGAAAGCCTGCGGGAAGCGGTGGACTTCCGCCTGGTTCAGCAGATGGATTTTCAGCGGGTGGCCGACGAGATGGCCGCCGTTCTGCCTCCCGGCTTTGGGGTGGTGGAGGTGGCGGCTCCGGTGATGCCGGCTTCCGCCATTGCCTGGGCGGAGTACGAAATCCGCCTGGCCTATCCCGAGCAGGAGCGGGAGGCCATGCTCTTCGCCCTCAAGGGGCTGTTCGACAAACCCTCCATCGACGTGGTGAAGAAAACCAAAAAGGGGGAGACCCTCACCGACATTCGGCCCCACGCCGCCCTGTTGGACTGCAAAACCGATGAAAACGGGCTGTGGATGTGGGTGAGACTGGCGGCGGGCAGCACGCTGAACATCTCGCCGCAACTGCTGCTGGAAGCTTTTCAGAAAAACACCCGCCCCGCCGATTCGGTCAAGATTTTGCGCACCGCCATTTTGGACGCGGAGCGGAAACCTTTTGCCTGAAATGGCGAAAAAACTGGAAATATTCCGGAAAAGGGCTTGCAACCGCGGGTTTCCTGTGATATACTATTGCAGCATGTGATTGAAACAGCTTTTTGCTGTTTTAATTGCCATCAGGGCAGTCCTCTACCGCCGACGGCATGAATGCCCTTATAAAGGAGGAAGCACAAATGGATGCTTTGAAATTGATTGCGCAGGACTCTCTGAAGAACGAAGTCCCGCAGTTTGACGTCGGAGATACCGTTCGGGTACACGTTCGCATTAAGGAAGGCGACCGGGAGAGAATCCAGGCCTTTGAAGGCACCGTCATTGCCAAGAAGCATGGCGGCATCGCCGAAACCTTTACTGTGCGCCGTGTCTCTTACGGCGTGGGTGTGGAAAGGGTATTTCCCTTGCATTCCCCGTTGGTAGCCCAGGTCGAAGTGATCCGCAAGGGCCGCGTTCGCAGAAGCAAACTCTACTACCTGCGGAGCAGAGTCGGCAAGGCAGCCAAAGTCAAGGAGCAGATTCAGTAAAACACAGAGAAAAAGGGGCTTTCACAAAAAGCTCCTTTTTGCTATTATGTAATAGATGCAAAGAATGCCATTTTTCGTGGTCAAAAGGGCATTTCTTTGCATAGGATAGAGGAATGTCAGGCAAAACTCCTAGGGAGGCGACGTTGTGTACGAGGATTACGAGCCTCAGGAAAAACTGCCCCGGGCTTTGTTGCGAGAGGTTTACGACTGGGTGGAAGCCGGCATGATGGCGGTGGTCTGCGTGGTGCTGCTGTTTACCTTTGTGGTGCGCCTGGCGGGAGTGGAAGGGGATTCCATGCTTCCCACCCTGCATCACCACGACAGGCTGTTGATTACCCGCCTCACCATGCCCGCCCGTCAGGGGGACATTGTGGTGGTCACCAAACCCACCAGCCGGAAAGAGCCTCTCATCAAACGAGTGATTGCCACCGAAGGCCAGATGGTCTACATCGATTTCACCTCCCAGACGGTGATGGTGGACGGCGAAAAGCTGGAAGAGCCCTACATTGCCGAGCCCACCGCCCTCCGCTACGATATGGAGTTCCCCCAAAAGGTGCCGGAAGGCTGCGTGTTTATCATGGGGGACAACCGCAACAACTCCTGGGACAGCCGATCCTGGGAGGTTGGCATGGTGGACGAGCGATATATTTTAGGCAAAGTTATCTATCGAGTTTTACCTTACGACCAGATGGGAAAGCCCTGATACTGGAGGTTCATCATTGAAGGAACGAAACAGCGGGAAATTTCAAAGACCCGGCGGGAAATTGAAGCCCGGAGGGGAATTTCGCAGCCCCCGGGAACACCAAAATCAGGAACACATGAACATTCAGTGGTTTCCCGGCCACATGGCGAAAACCCGCCGAATGATAAGGGAAAACCTGCGGCTGGTGGACGTGGTCGCCGAGCTGCGGGACGCCCGCATCCCTTACGCCAGCGCCAACCCGGAAATTAAAAGGCTGTTGGGGAACAAAAAGCGCCTTGTCATCCTCAACAAAAGCGATATGGCGGACCCTGCCGCCACCAGGGCGTGGCTGGAATACTTTGAAAAGCAGCAAATCGCCGCATTGGACATGGACTGCCGCAGCGGCAAAGGGGTGGCGCGCTTTGTCCCGGCGGTAGAAAAGCTGCTGTCCGAGGAGTTGGAGCGCCGCAGAGCCAGGGGAATTATCGGTTCCCTGCGGGTGATGGTGGTGGGGGTGCCCAATGTGGGCAAATCCTCCTTCATCAACCGGATGGCGTCCTCCAAGCGGACCAAGGTGGAGGACCGCCCCGGCGTCACCCGGGGCAAGCAGTGGGTCAAAGTCAGCGACGGCATGGAGCTTTTGGATATGCCCGGCGTTCTCTGGCCCAAGTTTGAGGACCCGGTGGTGGGGGAGCATCTGGCCTTTACCGGCGCGGTTCGGGACCAGATTGTGGACACCGAGGCGTTGGCCTCCCGGCTGCTGGAGCGGCTTGCCGCCGATTACCCCGATTTGCTGGCGGCAAGGTATTCCCTGACTGCCGAGGAAATGGCGCAGCCGGGCCACGAGATGCTCACCCTCATCGGCAAAAAGCGGGGGATGCTGCTGCCCGGCGGGGAAATCAACACCGAGCGGGCCTCCATTGCGGTGCTGGACGAATTCCGGGGAGGACTGATTGGAAGAATCACCCTGGAACTGCCCAAAGACGGGGAATAACATCGAACGACATTTTTGCATCATCACAGGAGGCTCCCATGAGCTTGTTTGCATACGACCAGTCCATCCGAGAGGAAGGTTTCCCCCTTCTCTGCGGGGTGGACGAGGCGGGCCGGGGCCCTCTGGCGGGGCCGGTGTACGCGGCGGCGGTGATTTTGCCGCCCGAGGCGGACCTGCCGCTGCTGCGGGACTCCAAAAAGCTCACTCCCAAACAGCGGGACCGGCTCTTTGACCAAATTCGGGAAGTTGCCGTCGCCTGGTGTATCGCCGACGCGTCGGTTAAGGAAATCGAAGAGCTGAACATTTTACAGGCGGCCATGTTGGCCATGCGACGGGCGGTGGAAGGCCTTGCCGTTGCCCCCGACCTGGTGCTGGTGGACGGCAACCGGCATCCCGACACCGGCAAACCGGAGCGTTTGGTGGTGGGAGGGGACGACACCTCCGCCTGCATCGCGGCGGCCTCCATTCTGGCCAAAGTCTCAAGGGACCGTAAAATGCTGGAACTGGACGCTACCTATCCCGGTTATGAGTTTGCCAAGCACAAAGGCTATCCCACCAAGCTCCACTATCAAAAATTGACGGAGCTTGGCAGCTGCCCGGCCCACCGGGAGAGCTTCTTGAAGAAATGGAGGCAGAAGCAGAGTGAATCAACGTGATACGGGGCGTCTGGGGGAACAACTGGCTGCCGAAATTCTGGAGCGGAAAGGCTATACGGTGGTGGCCCGAAACGTACATAGCATCTACGGGGAAGTGGACCTCATTGCAACCGGAGACGGCTACATCTGCTTTATTGAGGTGAGAACCCGCCGCCAAGGTGCTGTGGTATCCCCCGAGGAGTCCATCACTCCCGCCAAGCGAAGAAAAATTATCCTCACCGCTCTGCTCTACCTGCAAAACCACCCCTACGACCTGCAGCCCCGCTTCGACGTCTTTTCGGTGGAAACCGACGGGGAAAAGGCTGTTTCCTATGAGCATTGGAAGGGGGTGTTTGAAGGTGGCAACGACTTCTGAATACCGGCTGTTGGACCTTCACTGCGACACCGTCACCCGCTGCCTGGAAGAGGGCTGCAATCTGGACCACCCGAATTTGCATTTCAGCCTTTCCCGCCTGCCAAAATCCATAAAGCTTTGCCAGGCAGCGGCGATATATATACCGGATCAGTACCGGGGCAAAGAAGCCCAAGACTACTTTACCCGAGCTTATCAGCTGTATCGGGCGGAATGCGCCCGAAAACAAGGAGAGCTTCAATCCCTGCAGGATTTTGGCTCCCTGCCCCGGGGGCGGGCGACTTTTTTCCTCACGGTGGAGGGGGGAGCCGCCCTGGGCGGCGACCTTGCCTGGGTGGATAAACTGTGGAACTTGGGCGTGCGGATGATGACCCTCACCTGGAACGGCGCCAACGAGATTGCGGGAGGCGCGGGTTCCGGCGGCGGCTTTACCCCTTTCGGACGGCAGGTGGTGGCCCGGATGGAAGAGCTGGGCATGGCGGTGGATGTCTCCCACCTCAGCGACGAGGGCTTTTGGGAGCTCTGCCAGTTTGCCACCGCCCCCTTTTGCGCCAGCCACTCCAACGCCCGGGCGCTGTGCAATCACCCCCGCAACTTAACGGACGAGATGCTGCGGGAAATCATCCGCCGGAAAGGAGTGGTGGGCATCAACTACTGCCGCCGCTTCCTGACGCCGGAGGGGGAAGGCGCCAACATCGACGCCATCCTGCGCCATATTCACCATATCCTGGATTTGGGGGGCGAAGACGCCGTCGCCTTGGGCTCCGACTTTGACGGCACCGACCTTCCCGACGACCTGCAGGGGGTGCAGGATTTGGAACCCCTTGTCCAAAGGCTGATGCAGTCCGGCCTTTCGGAGGAAATGATAGGCAAACTGCTGTTTGAAAACGCCTGGACTTATTTAAAAGGCTTGCAAAAACAGGGGAGGAATTTACCATGATATACCGCAGTACCAGGGACAACTCCGTGGCCGTCGGTGCCGCCCATGCCATCGCCCAGGGCATTTCTCCCGACGGGGGGCTTTATCTGCCTGCGGAGCTGCCCCGTCTGACCTTACAGGACCTGGAAGCCATGCTGGACATGGACTACCGCAGCCGTGCCTGTCGGGTTCTGGAAGGCTTTCTTTCCGACTTTACGCCGGCGGAAATTCGGGAAAGCGTGGAGGCGGCCTACGGCGACCAGTGGGATAACCCCAAAATCGCGCCCCTGGCCCACCTTTCCCCCAACGCCTACATGCTGGAGCTGTGGCACGGCCCCACCTGCGCCTTTAAGGACGTTGCGCTGCAGCTGTTGCCCCACCTGCTCACCAGGGCGGCTCACAAGACGGCGGGGGGAAAGAACATTGACATTCTGGTGGCCACCTCGGGAGACACGGGCAAGGCGGCCCTGGAAGGCTTCGCCGACGTGCCCGGCACCAGCATCACCGTCTTTTACCCGGAGGAAGGGGTCAGCCAGATTCAAAAGTTGCAGATGACCACCCAGGAAGGGAACAACGTCCAGGTCTGCGGCGTGTACGGCAACTTTGACGACACCCAAACCGCCGTCAAACAGATTTTCACCGACCCGGAGCTGAAGGTGGCCCTCGCTTCTCAAAACCGGATGTTTTCCAGCGCCAACTCCATCAACTGGGGCCGGCTGGTGCCGCAGATTGTCTACTACATCAGCGCCTACTGCGAGCTGGTGGCCGCCGAGGAAATCGAGCTTGGCGGCAGCATCAACATCACTGTCCCCACCGGAAACTTCGGCAATATCCTGGCGGCCTACTACGCCAAGGAGATGGGGCTGCCGGTCAACAAGCTGATCTGCGCCTCCAACCTCAACAAGGTGCTGACCGACTTCATCAACACCGGCGTCTACGACCGGCGCCGGGAGTTCATCACCACTTCCTCCCCCTCCATGGATATTCTCATTTCCAGCAACCTGGAGCGGCTGCTGCACGCCCTGACGGGGGCCGACGACTCGGCGGTGCGCTCCATGATGCAGCAGCTTTCCGCCCAGGGGTTCTACGAGGTGCCCGAAAGCGTCAAACAATCGCTGCAGGCCCAGTTCTTCGGCGGCTTCTGCAATGAGGAGGACACCGCCGCCACCATTCGGGACACCTTCCAGCGCTACTCCTACCTGATGGACACCCACACGGCGGTGGCCTACAAGGTGTACCGCGACTATGTAACCCAAACCGGGGACGACACCAAAACGGTGATTGCCTCCACCGCCAACCCTTACAAGTTTGCGGGAAGCATTTTGTCCGCCCTGACCGGCAAACCCGCCCAGGGAGATGAATTTGCCCAGCTGGAAGAGTTGGAGCAGCTCACCGGCGTGCCCATTCCCGAGCCGATCCGCTGCCTGAACCGCAAGTCGGTGCGCTTTACCAGGACCTGCAAGCGGGAGGACATCCGAGCCGCGGCCCGGGAGATGCTGGGCATCTAGCGGGGAAGTTTCTCTTACAAAAAAGAAGCCCGCCCGGCCAAAGGGGTTGGGAAAGCCGGGCGGTTGGAGAGCTTCTATGCTTACGCGAGGAAGATTCCCCCACGGGGTGGGGCAAGGTTAAGGTCTGAAAGTGCTGCAAAGGGTGTCCTCAGAGGAGGAGGCAAACTGAGGCCCTACTTTGACTTCCTTGGCGCTGCAGCTGTCGTTGGGCTCATGATAAGCGCAGTTGGTCACGTTGCAGACGATTTTATTGTGAAAGTTCTGGGCGTTTTGTTGCATTTTTTGATTGGATTGGGTATTCATATTCATGGTGCTCACTCCTACTATTAGAATCTGGGGTGCATCTTTAGGATGTGTTCCCGGCCCAAAATGATACCTGACAGTATTTGGAATAGAAACGATTTGTTTGGCAAATCGGCGAAAGAGGTGAGTTATGGCGATCTATGCCATTGGGGACCTGCATTTATCGGTGGCGGCAAAAAAGCCTATGGATATTTTCAGTGGATGGGACAACCATGCAGAAAAGCTTCGGGAAAACTGGAGCCAAAAAATCAAAGCGGATGATACGGTAATTTTGGCGGGCGACACATCCTGGGGGATGAGCCTTGCCCAAGCGGTCCCCGACTTTCGCTTAATTCACAATCTGCCAGGTCAAAAAATTGTTCTCAAAGGCAACCACGATTATTGGTGGTCCTCTCTGACCAAAATGAATCGGGCGCTGGAGGAGCACGGCCTTACCAGCATTCGGTTTTTGCACAACAACAGCTATTATGTCGAGGGAGTGCACCTTTGTGGTTCCCGAGGTTGGATTTTTGAAAACGGGCAGCCTCACGACGAAAAAATCATCCGCCGGGAAGCTTTGCGCATCGAAGCTTCTTTGAAAAGCAGAAGTTCCCAGCCGGGGGAAACGATTTTGTTTCTTCATTATCCCCCCGTTTTTGCCGGCCAGACATTGCAGCCCTTTTTGGAGCTGATGCATCAGTACGGCGTCAAACGCTGTTACTACGGGCATATCCACGGCCCGTCCCACAAATATGCCGTGCAGGGCAGGGTGCAGGGCATCGAGTTTCGTATGATTTCATCGGATTATATCGAATTCGACCCTGTGCTGGTTCATTAATGGCTTTCTGACCGGAAGGAAGGGCATAAACGCCCTCAAAATAGGGCATATTCCACCGAGGTTGGAGTATTTGCGATTATTTCTCATTTTAACCGATGATTTTTTACAATCTTTATGATAAAATTAATTAGTTATAGTTTCCAAGGCGGGCCCAAGTACCGCCGCTATATACAGGAGGTTGAAACATGAGCATCACGTCCCACCAGAAGACGGCTGCCAACACTGTGGAGTTGGAGATTGCAGTATCTGCCGAAGAGCTGAAAGCGGCTACCGACAAAGTATTTCAGCGCAGAGTAAAGAGCATCACGGTCCCCGGATTCCGTAAGGGGAAAGCACCCCGCTCCATCATCGAAAAGATGTATGGAGAAGGCATCTTCCTGGAAGAGGCCATCAACGACCTTTATCCCAAGGCTTATCGGGAAGCCATTGAGGAAGCAAAGATAGAGCCTGTGGCTCAGGCGGATATTGAGCTTCTGGATGTGGATAAGGAGAAGGGCTTTAAATTCAAAGCCATTGTCACCGTCAAACCGGAAATCGAGCTGGGCCAGTACAAGGGCCTTGCCGCCGAAAAGACCATCTACCCTGTGGAAGAAGAGGACATCGAAGCCGAGCTGAACCGTCAGCGCCTGCGGGGAGCCAGACTCATCACCGTAGAAGGCCGCCCCGCCCAAAACGGCGACATTGCCGTCATCGACTTTGAAGGATTTATGGACGGCGTTCCCTTCCAGGGCGGCAAGGGCGAAGGCCACAACCTGGAGCTGGGAAGCCATTCCTTCATCGATGGATTTGAAGAGCAAATTGTTGGCCATAATGTAGGGGATGAGTTTGACGTCAACGTCACCTTCCCCGAGGAGTACCACGCCGAAGAGCTGAAAGGCAAGCCCGCCGTCTTCAAGGTAAAGCTTCTGGAGATTAAGGAAAAGCAGCTTCCCGACCTGGATGACGAGTTTGCCAAGGATGTCAGCGAGTTCGACACCCTGGCCGAGCTGCGGGAAGACATCCGCAAACGGTACACCGAAACCCGCGAGAGACGCAGCAAAGACGAACTGGAAACCCGCCTGCTGGATCAGGTGATTGAAGGCATCAAAGGCGAGATTCCCGAAGTCATGTACGACAACAAGGTGGAGGAACTGGTTCGGGACTTCGGTTACCGCCTGCAGGCTCAGGGCATGAGCCTGGACCTCTACCTCCAGTACACCGGCATGGATGAGAATACCTTCCGCGAAGGGTTCCGGGAGCAGGCCGTCCGTCAGGTCAAGATGCGCCTGGCTCTGGAAGCCATTGCCGCCAAGGAAAACCTGGTGCCCACCGCCGAGGAAATTCAGGCGGAGTACCAGCGGCTGGCCACCAGCTACGCCATGGACGTGGAGCAACTGAAGAAAATGCTTCCCGAAAAGGACGTCGCTTCCGACATTGCCTGCACCAAGGCCATTGATCTGGTGCGGGACAGCGCCGTCGTCACCGAGGTGGTGGAAGAGAAGTCCAAGAAGGACGCCGACGTGGAAGAAAAACCCAAGAAAAAGACCACCAGAAAATCCACCAAGAAAACCGCGGAGCCTGCACAGCAGACTTCGGAAGAGACCGCCCAGGAACAGGAGGCGGAATAGCCCCTGTTCCTGCCGCGGAAGAACATTGGAGCGCGGCCCTATATTCTCCACGCTCCCAAGGAGGTAATACTATGGCATTAGTACCAATGGTAGTAGAACAAACCAACCGGGGAGAGCGGAGCTACGATATTTACTCCCGCTTGCTCAACGACCGTATCGTCATGCTCTGCGACGAGATCAATGACGTCACCGCCAGTTTGGTGGTAGCCCAACTGCTTTACCTGGAGGGCATGGACCCCGAAAAGGACATCAACCTCTACATCAACAGTCCCGGCGGCTCCATCACAGCAGGCATGGCTATCTACGATACCATGCAGTATCTCAAATGCGATGTCTCCACCATCTGCATTGGCATGGCGGCATCCATGGGTGCGTTCCTGCTGTCGGCAGGAACCAAGGGCAAGCGGATGGCGACCGCTCACGCAGAGATTATGATTCACCAGCCGTTGGGAGGCACTCGGGGTCAGGCGTCGGATATTAAGATTCACGCCGAGCGGATTATCCGCACCCGCAACACTCTCAACCGTCTGCTGTCCCAGCATACCGGCCAGCCTTTGGAGGTCATCGAGCGGGACACCGACCGCGACCACTTTATGGATGCCCGGGAAGCCCTGGAATACGGCATTATTGACAAAGTGTTGGAGAAGCGGTAAGATAAGGCCGCAAGGAACGATAAAAATTACCTGCAGCAATTTTTGATTTTTGCATACACTCTAAGTAAGAGTGTATTCGCGGATTTAGCCCTGAAAGGATTTTTGCCATGTCTAAAACCATCGACAATCGCGTTCTTCGCTGTTCTTTTTGTGGAAAGATGCAGGACGAAGTGGGCCGCATGATTGCGGGCCCCGGCGTCTGCATTTGCGACGAATGCATCGAGCTGTGCCAGAGCGTACTGGACGGTGAGGACCCGTACGAACAGCGCGCCAACCGACAGGCCCCCAAACAGGCGGGCGTGTCCATTTTGCAACCAAAGGAAATGAAAAAGATCCTTGACCAATATGTGGTGGGGCAGGACAAGGCAAAAAAGGCGCTGTCTATCGCAGTTTACAACCATTACAAGCGGATTTTCTGCGAGGATGAGGGAGATGTGGAACTGCAAAAGAGCAACGTGCTTTTGCTGGGTCCCACCGGCGTAGGCAAAACCATGCTGGCCCAAACCTTGGCAAAAACACTGAATGTTCCCTTTGCCATTGCCGACGCCACCACCCTCACCGAAGCGGGATACGTGGGCGAGGATGTGGAGAACATCCTGTTGCGTCTGATTCAGGCTGCCGACTTTGATATCGAGCGGGCCGAGCGAGGCATCATCTATATCGACGAAATCGATAAAATTGCCCGGAAAAGCGAAAATGTTTCCATCACCCGCGATGTTTCCGGCGAAGGGGTGCAGCAGGCCCTGCTGAAGATTCTGGAAGGCACCATCGCCAACGTGCCGCCCAACGGAGGGCGCAAGCATCCCAATCAGGAGTTTATCCGCATCGACACCACCAACATCCTGTTTATCTGCGGCGGTGCCTTCGAGGGGATTGAAAAGATTGTGGATAAGCGGTTGCACACCACCACCCTCGGCTTTGGCGCCACCATTACCGACAAGAAGGATAAGGAAATCAACGCCCTGCTCTCCCACGTGGAGCCTCACGACCTGGTCAAGTTTGGGCTGATTCCCGAGCTGGTGGGCCGTATCCCCGTCATCACCACGCTGGAAGCTCTGGATGAACAGCAGCTGGTGCAGATTCTCACCCAGCCCAAAAACGCCATCGTCAAGCAATACCAGCGCCTGATGGCCATGGACGGCGTGGAGCTCCGCTTCGAGCAGGACGCTCTGGAGGAGATTGCCCGCATCGCCATTGCGCGGGGCACCGGAGCCCGCGGGCTTCGCTCCATCATGGAGGATGTGCTGGAGGATGTGATGTACAACACCCCCTCCGACCACACCGTCGAGTCGGTCACCATCACCCGGGACGCGGTGCTCAAGCAGGGAAATCCCGTCATCGTCACCAATCCCGAGCGCAAGCCTAAGCCTCTGAAGCTCACCGCTTCGCCCAGCAAAAAGAATCGGGCCAGAACCAAACCGTCAGCGTAATATCGCTTTTCAGAAGCCGCTGCCCAGCGGCTTCTTGTTTATTTGGAAATCATCATGCCCCCACGTGTGGGAAGAAAGGAGGCTGCGGCCGATGGAACAGACGATTATCAACGCCTCCAAAGGGTTGATTTTGCGAAATGGCAGGGCTCTGATTTTACAGCGCTCTCAGTACGACAACGCCTTCGCCGGCACCTGGGAATTTCCCGGCGGGAAGCTGGAGTTCGGCGAACGGCTGGAGGACTGCCTGCGCCGGGAAATTCGGGAGGAAACCGGCCTGGAGGTGGAAATCGAACGGCTGCTGTACGCCAATACCTTTCTCACCCACCCCTGGCGGCAGGTGGTGGTGGTCACCTACCTCTGCCGGGCGGAGGAGGGGGAGGTGCTCCTTTCCAAAGAGCACACCGGGTACCGTTGGGCCACCGGGCGGGAGCTTCGGGAACGTCTGCCCCAAAAGGTTTTGCAGGAACTGCAGCAAAAGGGCGTCTTTGACCTGCTGGAGGAGTAGCCTCGTCGGGATGATTTGGCGCCAACTAAACAACAAAGCCTGAGGATAGGAAATATCCTCAGGCTTTCTCGATTATATGGTTATTTGGATGAACCGGCTTTACAGGTCGATGAACTTCGCGTGCCGTTTAATGGCTTCAAAAGTGGACTGGCTGATGACGTGTTCAATCTTGCAGGCATCCGCCGACGCCGTTTCCTGGTCCACGCCCAGGCTGACAAAGAATTTTGCCAGCAGCGTGTGGCGCTCGTAGGTTTGCTCGGCCACCTGGCGGCCGCTGGTGGTCAAAGACAAAAAGCCGTCTTCGTCCACGGTAATATAGCCATCCTTTTTCAGCAGGCCCACCGCCCGGCTGACGCTGGGTTTGCTGTATCCCATATAGTCGGCCACGTCAATGGCACGAACCGTCGGCATTTTGTTGGATAGAATATATATGGTTTCGAGGTACATTTCCCCGGATTCCTGTAAAGCCATGGTAACCTCCTAATGCGAATCTGCTGTGCAATTTAAACCAGGATGCAACATGATTTTACCTTATCATAGCATGAGAAAGGGATAAAAACAAGTTTTTTAGTATTGACAAACAAACTGGCATCCAGTAATATTATACATAGTTAGCAGATGCTAACTATACGTCGCCAAAGTGTTAGCCACTACTAACAAATACGGAATAAGGAAGGATTTGCCGTGATGCCGTTAACCGTTGCCAATATTGGCGAAGAGAACATCATCAAAAAAGTCGGAGGGAAACCGGAAGTGAAAAAACACCTGGAAGACCTCGGCTTTGTGGCTGGAGGGAATATCACGGTCATATCCACTTTGGGGGGCAACTTGATTGTCAACGTCAAGGAATCCCGGGTGGCCATCAGCAAAGAAATGGCGCAAAAAATCATGGTATAGGGTGCATCTGCGCATACGCTTTCTTGCGTTTCCGATACGCGAGTTTGCAGTAACAGAGGAGGATAAATGGAATGAAAACCCTCAAGCAGGCTATGATTGGGGAAACGGTCAAAGTCAAAAAGCTCCATGGGGAGGGAGCGGTCAAACGGCGGATTATGGATATGGGCATCACCAAAGGGGTGGATGTGTCCATCCGCAAGGTGGCTCCTCTGGGCGACCCTCTGGAAGTGACAGTGCGTGGTTACGAGCTTTCCATTCGCAAGGCGGACGCCGATATGATTGAAATCGAATAGCCCTACGGGAAGTATCCGTTTGATTAACAGACAGCATCCAGGTTTGCGGGGTGTGGTTAGCACACGCTAACCGAGAAAGAGAGGTATTGAGGATGAATGTGCGCATTGCCCTTGCAGGCAACCCCAACAGCGGAAAAACCACTTTGTTTAACGCCCTCACCGGCTCCAACCAGTTTGTGGGCAACTGGCCGGGAGTGACGGTGGAGAAGAAAGAGGGCAAGCTGAAAAAACACAACGACGTCACCATCACCGACCTGCCCGGCATTTATTCCCTTTCTCCTTATACGCTGGAAGAAGTGGTGGCCCGAAACTACCTGATAGGGGAGCGGCCCGACGCCATCCTCAACATCGTGGACGGCACCAACCTGGAGCGGAACCTGTACCTCACCACCCAGTTGGTGGAGCTGGGCATACCCGTGGTCATCGCCATCAACATGATGGACATTGTGGAGAAGAACGGTGACAAAATTGATATCCAGGAGCTTTCCCGCCAGTTGGGCTGCCCCGTGGTCCAGATTTCCGCCCTGAAAGGCACCGGAATCCAGGAGGCGGCACAGGCGGCGGTGCAGGCGGCTCAAAAGGGCAAACCGGTTCCGGCCCACACCTTCTCCGGCACGGTGGAGCACGCCCTCGCCCACATCGAGGAAGCCGCCGTCCACCATCTGCCCGCCGAACAGCAGCGCTGGTATGCCATCAAGATTTTCGAGCGAGACCAGAAGGTGCTGGAGCAGCTCCATCTGTCCGAAGATATTCTGGCCCACCTGGAAGAGGACATCCGGGCGGTGGAAGACGAGCTGGACGACGACTCCGAAAGCATCATCACCAATGAGCGATATATCTACATTTCCTCTCTTCTCAAAAGCTGCTACCGGAAAAAGAACGCCGGCAAACTGTCCACCTCCGATAAAATCGACAAAGTGGTGACCAACCGATTTGCGGCGCTGCCTATCTTCGCCATCATCATGTTCTTAGTGTATTTCCTCTCCATTTCCACAGTGGGCACTTGGGCCACCGACTGGGTCAACGACGGCGTGTTTGGAGAAGGGTTCCATCTCTTTGGCATCGGCTCCGGCGAGTACGAGGCAGCGGCGGAGGAATACGCTGTCCCCGGGGCCATGGTGGAGGCCTTTGAAGCCGCCGCCGAAGAAGCGGGTCTTGTGCCGGAAGAGGCTCGGGATTTGACCGCCACCGCCCACCTGTACGACGACGAGGGGGAAATGGTGGACACCTTCCAGGTCGGTTACGCCGATTACCTGGAAGCCTCCGCCCTGGAGGAACCGGACCCCGCCGACTACGGCATCTGGATTCCCGGTATCCCGGCGGCGGTGGGGGGCTGGATGGAACAGGCCGGCACCTCTGATTGGCTCCAGAGCTTGATTTTGGACGGCATCATCGGCGGCGTCGGGGCGGTTCTCGGCTTTGTGCCTCAGATGCTGGTGCTGTTCTTGCTCCTGGCCTTTCTGGAAGCCTGCGGCTACATGGCCCGCATCGCCTTTATCATGGACCGCATCTTCCGGCGGTTTGGCCTGTCGGGCAAATCCTTTATCCCCATGCTCATCGGCACCGGATGCGGCGTGCCCGGCATTATGGCCTCCCGCACCATTGAAAACGAGCGGGACCGCCGCATGACCATCATCACCACCACCTTTATTCCCTGCGGCGCCAAGCTGCCCATCATCGCCCTGATTGCGGGGGCCTTGTTTGGCAAAGCCTGGTGGGTGGCCCCCAGCGCTTACTTTATCGGCATTGCCGCCATTGTGGTGTCCGGCGTTATCCTCAAAAAGACCACCCTCTTTGCCGGGGAGCCTGCTCCTTTTGTGATGGAGCTGCCCCCTTATCACTGGCCGACGGCGGTCAACCTTCTGCGCTCCATGTGGGAGCGGGGCTGGTCCTTTATCAAAAAGGCCGGCACCGTCATCCTCCTTTCTGCCATTGTCCTTTGGTTCCTCATGAACTTTGGTTTGGAGGATGGCTCCTTCGGCATGGTGGAGGATTTGAACCACTCCATCCTCGCCGCTTTGGGAAGCGCCATCGCCTGGGTCTTTACTCCCCTGGGCTTTGGAAACTGGCAGAGCGCCGTGGCCTCCATCACCGGGCTGATTGCCAAGGAAAACGTGGTCAGCACCTTTGGCGTTCTCTATGGCGACCTGGAAGAGGTGGCGGAAAACGGCTGGCAAATCTGGGAAAACATGCGCCAGGCATTTACTCCTCTGGCGGCCTACTCCTTCCTCATCTTTAACCTGCTGTGCGCTCCCTGTTTTGCAGCCGTCGGCGCCATCCGCAGGGAAATGAACAGCGCCAAGTGGACTGCCTTTGCCCTTGTCTATCAAACCGGGTTTGCCTACTGCATTTCCCTGACGGTTTATCAGCTGGGCATGTTCTTTACCGGCGCCGGAAATATTCCGGGTACCCTGGTGGCCCTTGCCATCGTCGTTTTTCTGGTGTATATGTTGATAAGACCCTATCGGGAAGCCGCCGCCTCAAAGAAGCAGTTAGCCATTGCCGCAACAAAATAAGGAAAGCAGAAAAGGGGGAATTCCAATGCTTTCGTGGATTACAGCCAATCTTGCCAACATCATACCTCTGCTGCTGATTGCAGCCGCGGTGGTTCTCGTCGTGAGAAAGATGATCAAAAATAAAAAGTCGGGAGCATCTTCCTGCGGATGTGGATGCAGCGGTTGCGCCATGAGCGACACCTGCCATCCCAAGGCCGCGCCTCCCGGCAGCCAGAAGTAATTTACCATCCCGTTTGCAAAGCCTCCGCTGCTTTGCGCATAACGGATGATGAAATACAGAAATCCTCCTCAACAAACGCAGCCCGGGGAACAGAATGTTCTGTTCCCCGGGCTGGCTTTTTGTAAAAATTGCTATTTCGGTATTTTACCAAGAGTATATGCTGAGAATTAGTTGTACGAACTGTTAATTTTGCCGGCAGGATTGGGCATGCTGATATCCCGCATCGATGTGCCGCCGGGGGCGAGGCTCTTAGGAGTCGTCCCGGTTTGGAACAGCGCATATATGCTTTGATTTGATAGAAACGTGATAGAAACCGTCCGCGTCTGTCGCAAAATTCAGCGCAAAAACGCAAAGCGACAGACGAAACAAAAAACCTCGCAGAGTAGCTGTTCAAGCCATTCTGCGAGGTTTTCACTGGAGCTGATAATCGGGATCGAACCGATGACCTCATCCTTACCAAGGATGTGCTCTGCCTACTGAGCTATATCAGCATCAGCGCTGCCGACCTTTGCTATTATACATGGATGGGGGCCTTCTGTCAACACCTTCCTTCAAATTTTTTGTCATGAATTTTTGTAAGTTCGGGTTTTTGCCCTTAAAATGCGGTTTTATCAAAAATCCTCTTGCAAAAATATGCAGTTTATGATAAGCTAAACTACGTTGGATAGTACTTTTTGTTGGAAGAGTGGGCTGAACCCGCTCTTTTGTTTGTGTATAGGCGCTCTGCCGGGTAATACTTAAAATAACACCATTACAGCAATCCATCAAGCCGATTTTTATAAGGAGGATATGCTCTTGTCAAAGCCCAAAAATTCCCGCACGGTGGATGTTTGCAAAGCGCTGGCTCTTCCCGTTTTGGAGGAGATGGGTCTGGAACTGTGGGACCTGCGCTTTGAAAAGGAAGGCTCCGAATGGTACCTGCGCTACTTTATCGACAAGGAGGGCGGCGTCACCATTCAGGACTGCGAGGCCTTCTCCAAGGCGGTGGATAAGCTGCTGGACCAGGTGGACCCGATTGAGCAGAGCTATGTGCTGGAAGTTTCTTCTCCCGGCATCGAACGTCGCCTGACCCGGCCCGAACACTTTGAGCGCTATGTGGGCAGCCGAATTCATCTGCGGCTGATTCGCCCCCTTCCTCCCCAGAACAGGCGGGATTTGTCGGGGGATTTGCTGGCGCGAAAGGACGACGGCGTGGTATTGCGGACGGACGACGGCGTGGAGCATTCGATTGCCGACAAGGATATTGCATACGCCAACTTGGAAATTGATTTTTAAAACGGGTGCACGGCGGGTTAGTGTTCCCGCGGCGACGACCCAACAACTATGTGGAGGCGCGAGCTGAATGAACACCGAGTTTTTCGAAGCCCTGGCCCTGCTGGAACAGGAAAAGGGAATTCCAAGGGATTATTTGCTGGAAAAAATTAAAAATGCCATCCTCATTGCCATCCGGCGGGACGGAGAAGAATGTGGGGACTCGGTGGTGGAGATTAATCCCGATACCGGACGCTTCTATGTGGCTTTTCGCAAGAAGGTGGTGGCAGAAGTTACGGACCCTGCCAACGAAATCTCGCTGGAACAGGCCAAACATTACGATAGGCGTGCCATGCTTGGCTCCATCGTGGAAATTCCCATGGAAACCAAAAAGTTCGGGCGGATTGCTGCTCAGGCCGCCAAACACGTGATTCGCCAAGGCATCCGGGAAGGGGAGCGGGAGCACCTGATGGCGGAATACCAGTCCCGCCAGCACGATATCGTCACCGCCACCGTTCTGCGGGTGGACGACCGCAAAGGCAACCTGGTGCTGGAAATCGGCAAACACGAGGCCATTCTCCCCAAAAGCGAGCGGGTTCCCACCGAAGTGTTTCAGGAAGGGGACCGCATTAAGGTATATGTGGTGGACGTTGTGTCTGGCGACCGGGGCCCTCGCCTGATGATTTCCAGAACCCATCCCGGCCTGGTCAAGCGGCTCTTTGAAATGCAGGTGCCGGAAATCTACGACGGCACCGTGGAAATCAAAGCCATCGCTCGGGAAGCGGGCAGCCGCACTAAAATCGCCGTCTACTCCCGGGATGAAAACGTCGACGCTCAGGGCGCCTGCATCGGCCCCAAGGGAAGCCGGGTCAACGACATTGTGGAGGAGTTGGGCGGCGAAAAAATCGACGTGGTCAAATACTCCGATGACCCCGCCCGCTTTGTGGCGGAAGCCCTATCTCCCGCCCAGGTCATCGACGTCACCATCGAGGACCCGGAGGCCAAAGCCTGCCGGGTGATAGTGCCGGATAACCAGCTTTCGCTGGCCATCGGCAACAAGGGCCAAAACGCAAGACTGGCTGCCCGCCTCACCGGCTGGAAAATCGACATCCGTCCGGAAAGCGAGCGCTATGCGGCAGGCACATCCACCGAAGAATATTAATGAAACACCTTTCCCGTCCATAAGGCGGGGAAAGTTGAATTTGAATGTTCTGCATCGCAAGGCATCCAACAAAGCCCTTGCCCTGCTTAATCCAATCCCAATGAGAAAGCACCCAAGGTTCACCCTTTAAAAACGGAGAGTGTGGGGTATGATCAAGCCGAAGAAGCAGCCGATGCGCATGTGTTCCGGCTGTAAGGAAAAGAAGCTGAAAAAAGAATTGATTCGGGTGGTTCGCAGCCCCGAAGGGGAAATCTCCCTGGATAAAACCGGCAGAAAGAGCGGTCGGGGCGCCTATATCTGCCCCAACATCGCGTGCCTGAAAATGGCGCGGAAGGCAAAGCGGCTGGAGCGCTCCCTAGAAACCACCATACCCGACGAGGTATACGCTCAACTGGAACAGGAGCTTTCCCAAAGTGAAGAATAGAGTGCTTTCGCTTTTAGGACTGTGCAAAAAAGCAGGGCATCTGATTTGGGGCTTTGATGAGACGACAAGGGCGTTGGAAAAGGGAAAAGTCGAGCTGCTGCTGTTGGCGGCGGACCTTTCCCCCAAAAGCGCCAAGGAGATGATTCACCTGGCTGACAGGCAGAACATAAATGCCGTCCGGCTGGATGTCACCATGGAGGAACTGTGGTACACGCTGGGCAAACGGGTGGGCATTCTGGCAGTTACCCAAAAGGGTCTGGCAGACAGGATTGTGGCATTGACAAGAGCCCCCCAAAACGAGGAGGAAAGTAAAGTATGATCGAAAAATACCGTGTGCATGAGGTGGCGAAAGATTTATCTGTGCCCAGCAAAGACATTATCGATTTGTTGGGCAAGTATTTCTCCAGCCCGAAAAAGCACATGACTGCGCTGGAAAAAGACGAGCTCAGCGTGATATTTGAATACTATACCCAGCAGGCTGCATCGGACAATTTGGACGAATACTTTGCGAGGGCAGCGCTGCGCAAAGAAAAGGAAGCGGCACCTGCCCCGGCGCCGGCTGCCAAACAGGAACCTGCAAAGCACGAACCTGCCAAGCAGGAGGCTGGAAGGCAAGAGCCTGCAAAACAGGGGTCTGTACATCATCAACCCGAACAAAAGAAGCCGGAGAAGCAGGAACCTGCTCATCCCCAGCCGGAAAAACGGGAGCCGGTTGCCGCGGCTGCTCCTGCCCAACCCAAGCATGCGTCCAAAACCTCCGAGCCGGCAGCCCAAACTCCTCCTCCTTCTTCTAACAAGCAAAAGGCCAAGGCGCCTCAAAAGAAGCAGCCTCCCAAGCCCAGGGGGGAGACTACTACCGTGCTGCGCCCCACCGTTCCGGTTGCCGAGGAGCCTTTGGTGACCACGGTGGAAACTCGGCGCAACGAGCAAAAGCGGGTGGTGGATATTCGGGGCGCCCACGTCAACCTGGATAAGTACAACGAGCGCTACGAGCAGATTGCCCCCGAAAACCTGGTGAAAAAAGACACCGGCATTAAGAAGCAGAAGCTCAGCCAGAAATCGGCGCAAAAGGGCAAAAAGGCCTTTATGTCCCGCAAGGAGAAGGAAGAGCAAAAACTGCTGCGCCTTCAGATGGAGCGGGAGCGCCGCCAGAAGCTGGACATCACCCTGCCCGAAAGCCTGGCGGTCAGCGATCTGGCCGCGCGGCTGAAGATCACCACGGCGGAAGTGGTGAAGAAGCTGATGGGCTTGGGCGTCATGGCTTCCGCCGGAGAAATTATCGACTACGACACCGCCGCCGCGGTGGCTATGGAAATCGGCGCAAAGGTTTCCCCCGAAGTGGTGGTTACCATCGAGGAGCGCCTCTTTGACGAATCGGAAGATTCGGCCGAAAACCTGGTGCCTCGCAGCCCGGTCATTGTGGTCATGGGCCACGTAGACCACGGCAAAACCTCCCTGCTGGACGCCATCCGCAACACCCGGGTCACCGCCCAGGAAGCCGGCGGCATCACCCAGGCCATCGGCGCCTATCAGGTGGAAGTCAACGGCCGCAAGCTGACCTTCCTGGACACCCCCGGCCACGAAGCCTTTACCGCCATGCGGGCCAGAGGCGCCCAAGTCACCGATATTGCGGTGCTGGTGGTGGCCGCCGACGACGGCATCAAGCCTCAGACGGTGGAAGCCATCAACCACGCCAAAGCGGCGGGGGTTACCATCATTGTGGCCATCAACAAAATGGATAAGCCGGAGGCCGACCCCGACCGGGTCAAGCAGGGTTTGACCGAATACGATTTGGTCCCCGAAGAATGGGGCGGCGACACCATCTGCGTGGAAGTTTCCGCCAAGACCGGCCAGGGCATCAACGACCTGCTGGAGACCATCCAGCTGGTGGCCGATGTCAAAGAACTGAAGGCCAATCCCGACCGGGCGGCAAAAGGTACGGTCATCGAGGCCAGACTGGATAAGGGCCGGGGCCCTGTGGCCACCTTGCTGGTGCAGAACGGAACCCTCCGCACCGGAGACATCCTTATTGCCGGCACCGCTTTGGGCCGCGTGAGGGTGATGACCGACGACCAGGGCAGACGCATCGAAGCAGCCGGCCCCGCCACGCCGGTGGAGGTCACGGGACTTTCCGAAGTGCCCCAGTCGGGCGACACCTTCAACGTGGTGGAGGACGAAAAACTGGCCCGGGAGTTGGTGGAAAAACGCCGCCGGGAAGCCAAGGAAGAGCAGTTCAAAGCCTACCAGAAGGTCACCATGGAAAACCTCTTCTCCCAGATTTCAGCCGGCTCGGTCAAAGAGCTCAACGTCATTGTCAAAGCCGACGTTCAGGGCTCGGTGGAAGCGCTGGTGCAGAACCTGGAGAAAATCGCCAACGAAGAGGTCCGGGTGCGGGCCATTCACGGAGCGGTAGGCGCCATTTCCGAAAGCGACGTCATGCTGGCCGACGCCTCCAACGCCATTATTGTGGGCTTTAACGTCCGGCCCGAGCCGGTGGCCAAATCCCTGGCGGAGCAGATGGGCGTGGATATCCGGCTCTACCGCGTCATTTACGACGTCATCGACGAAATCAAAGACGCCATGAAGGGCATGCTGGCTCCCAAATACCGGGATGTGGACCTGGGCCGCGCCGAAGTGCGGCAGGTTTACAGGATTTCCAGCGTGGGCACCGTGGCCGGTTGCTATGTGCTGGACGGCAAGATTACCCGTTCCGCCAAAATCCGGGTGGTCCGGGACGGCATCGTCATTGCCGAAGATATGCTGGCCTCTCTGCGCCGCTTTAAGGACGACGTCAAAGAAGTGATGCAGGGCTACGAGTGCGGCATGGGACTGACCAAGTTCAACGATATTAAGGAAGGCGATATCTTCGAAGCCTACGAGACCCAGGAGTATCGCGAATAATCATAGGAAAAATAGAAAATAGGGAATTGGCGGGCTTTACGGGGAGAAGATAAATTTCTGACCGGGTCGTGCCAATTCCCGGTTTTCGATTTCAGCGATGGGAGGATCCATATGCCATCCTATAAAAATGCCCGTGCAACCGAAGATGTCCGCCGGGAGCTTTCCGACATCATTCGCTCCCTCAAGGATCCCAGAATCAGCGGACTGATTTCCATTGTCAAGTTGGACCTTTCCAGTGACTATTCCCACTGCAAGGTATATATCAGCTCCATGGACGGAATCGAGGGAGCCAAACAGGCGGTGGAGGGTCTGGCCAGCGCCGCAGGGCTTATTCGGCGGGAAATCAGCTCCCGCCTGCGCTTAAGAAGAATTCCTCAATTTCACTTTGTGGCGGATGACGGCATTGCCCACAGCGCCCAGGTGAGCCAAAAGCTGCGGGAGCTGGGGATTTCCAATCATCTGGAGGAAGACGGCGATGACGATTGACCTGCAACAGGCGGCCCAGCTGCTGTGCGGATGGGACGACATCCTCATCTTAACCCACCAAAAACCGGACGGCGACGCTTACGGCTCCGCCTTTGCTTTGCTGTGGGCCTTGGAGCGTCTGGGCAAGCGGGCTCGGGTGGAAACGCCGGACGGCTACCTTCCCGGTTTTCGCTTTCTGTTTGGGAACTATTCCCCCAAAGCCTTTGAGCCTCGGTTTGTGGTGACCTCCGATGTGGCGGGGCCCGAATTGTTGGGCTCCCTGGCGGAGCGCTGGGCTCATCGGGTCGATTTGTGCATCGATCACCATAAAATTAACAATCTAAGCGCCGCCTATCGGCTGGTGGTGCCGCAGGCGGCCGCCACCTGCCAACTCACCTACCACATCATCCGTCATTTGGGAGTATGCTTTACCCCGGCCATCGCGGCGGCCATCTACACCGGCATCGCCACCGATACCGGATGCTTCCGCTATGCCAACACCAACCCGGAAGTGCACCGCATTGCCGCCAATATGATGGAAGCGGGAGCCGACTATGCCCTCATCAACAAGCTGATGTTTGACACCAAAACCAAAGGCCGGCTGGAAATCGACCGGCTGGTGATGGAGACCCTGGAATATTACTTTGACGGGCGCTGCGCCGTCATTTCCATTCCCAACGCGGCGGTGGAACGGGCCGGTGTTTTGGAAGAGGAACTGGACGGCATCTCCGCATTTCCCCGCACCATCGAAGGAGTGCAGGCAGGGGTTACCCTGCGGGAAAAACCCGACGGCAACTACCGGGTATCCCTGCGCACCAACGGCGACGTGGACGCTTCGGCCATCTGCGGCAAGCTGGGCGGCGGCGGCCATAAAAACGCGGCCGGCTGCACCGTGCCCGGGCCTTTGGAAGAAGCCAAGAAACTGGTTCTGGCAGCGGTGGAACCGGAACTTTTGTAACGAGGAGGCAGTCATGTCATTCAACGGCATTCTGCCGGTGGACAAACCGGAAGGCTTTACCTCCTTCGACGTCATTGCCAAACTGCGGGGAATGTTTCAAACCAGAAGAATCGGTCACGCTGGCACCCTGGACCCTGGGGCTACCGGGGTGCTGCTTTTATTTTTCGGGGGAACCACCCGCTTCATCAACTTTCTGCCCAACCACGACAAGCGATACACCGCCGTGCTGCGCCTGGGGGTGGTCACCGACACCCAGGATATGTCCGGCAGAGTGTTGGAAACCCGCCCCGTTTCGGTGGGCAGGGCTGAGGTGGAGCAGGCTCTCCAGAGCTTTTTGGGGGAGCAGCGGCAGATTCCCCCCATGTATTCGGCGGTGCAGAAGGATGGCCGCCGCCTCTACGAGCTGGCCCGCCAGGGCGTGGAGGTGGAGCGGGAACCCCGCACGGTGACCATCCACCACATTGGCCTGTTGGACGCTTCCCCCGACGAGGGGCTGTATACCTTGGATATTTCCTGCTCCGCCGGTACTTATATCCGAACTCTCTGCCACGATTTGGGGCAAAAGCTGGGCTGCGGCGGGGCGATGGCCTCCCTGCGCCGCACCTGGGCCTGCGGTTTTTCTGATGATTGTTGCCGCACCTTAGAGGAGCTACAGGCGCTGGCCGATACGGGCAGACTGTCGGAAGCGCTGCTTCCCTTGGAAACGGCCTTTGCCCAGCTGCCCCGCCTGGAGCTGAATGCGCGGGCAAGCACCCTGTTTCTCAACGGCGCCAAGCTTTCCCTGGAGCGCCTTGGGTTGACGGGGGAAGAGGGAAGGATGGCTGTCTACGACGTCCAGGGCCAATTCCTCGGCCTGGCATCCCCCGATGCCTCCCAAGGGGAGTTGCGCCCTCTTCGAGTTTATACCCGCCAGGAATAGGGGAATCATAACAAAGGGCTGCGAAGAGCAGCCTGTTTCATATCACGACAAACGATAAGACCATCAACGCCTTTATCCGATTAAAACGGAATAAGCAATAAAGGGGATATTTCCTTGATTATAACCCACACCCTGCAAATGCCGGCTCTTACTTCCCGAAGCACCTGCGTGGCCCTAGGGCTGTTTGACGGTCTGCACCGGGGACATCAGGCGGTGCTGCAGGCCACCCTGTCCCATGGGGCAGCCTTGCGGCTGGAGCCCCTTTGCTTTACCTTTTCCACCACCCTTCACACCCCGCAGGCCAAGCAGGGCATGACCCGGCTGATGAGCTTACATGCCATGGAGGAACAGCTCGCCCGGATGGGGTTCGCCCGGATGGTCTGCCCGGATTTTGATGAATTCCGTACTCTCTCCCCCCGGCGCTTTGTGGAGGATATCCTGATCGACAAGTTGGGAGCCGCCGCCATCGTCTGCGGTTTTGATTTTCGGTTTGGTAGACAAGCCGCCGCTGGTGTGGAGGAGCTTTCCCAATTTTGCCGGGAAAAGAATCTGGACTTGCTGGTGATTCCTGCTGTCATCGAAGAAGGGGAGCCTATCTCCTCCACCCGCATCCGGGAACTGATTAAAGCCGGAGAGATGTCGGCCGCCAACCAGATGCTGGGCAGAGCCTTTTCCATTGACTTTGAAGTGGTCCCCGGCAGAAAGCTGGGGCACACCATTGGATGGCCCACCATCAACCAGCCTTTTCCTCCCGACTTTACCTTGCCGCGGTTTGGCGTATACGCAACTCTGACCCGATGGGGCGATAAGCAATACAGCTCCGTCACCAACGTGGGGGTCAAGCCCACGGTGGGCAGCGACCAGGTGCTGGCCGAAACCTATATTCAGGACTTTGCAGGCAACCTTTACGGCAGCAGGGTGGAGGTGCAGTTTTTGCAGTTTCTGCGGGAGGAAATGAAATTTCCCAGCTTGGACGCTTTAAAAGGGCAAATCGCCATGGACGCCGACCAAGCCCGCAAGATAGCCGCCTCCTTCCTGCAAAAATAAGATAAAAAACAAACGGAATTGTTGGAGAAATGGTTGCGTTTCTTTTTTATTAGTGCTATTCTAATTGTTAATTACATTTTTCCGGATAACAAAGGAGGCCAGCATTGCCGTGAAGGATTATTATTCTCTGTTTGCGGATAACGTCCGCAACCTAAAGCCTTCGGGAATTCGCCGGTTCTTCTCCATTGCCGAGGAGATGGATGACGTCATCTCGTTAGGGGTGGGAGAACCCGACTATATGACACCTCTCCCCGTACGCCAGGCAGCCATTGCATCTCTGGAAGCGGGTTACACCAAATATACTGCCAATCAGGGCATTGCAGAACTGCGAGCAGAAGTGTGCCGTTATCTTGAGCGCCGCTTCGGCATGAAGTACCGGGAAGAGCAGTGTGTCATTACCGTGGGCGGATCCGAAGCAATTGATTTGGTTATCCGCGCCTTTGTCAATCCGGGGGACGAGGTTCTCATTCCCGAACCTTGCTTTGTGGCCTATGATGCCATCACCCGTCTCGTGGGCGGCGTGCCGGTTCCCCTGGTCACCAAGGAGGAGGACGACTTCCGCCTGACTCCCCAGGCTCTGAAGGCCGCCATTACTCCCAAAACCAAGCTGCTGATTTTCCCCTTCCCCAACAATCCCACCGGCGGTGTGATGCGCAGGGAACATCTGGAGGAAATCGCGGAGGTGTTGCGGGGCACCGATATCATGGTCCTCTCCGACGAAATTTACGCAGAACTTACTTACGGGGATACCCGCCATGTTTCCATTTCCACCATCGAGGGAATGTACGACCGCACCGTAGTGGTCAACGGGTTTTCCAAGGCCTATGCCATGACCGGTTGGAGGTTGGGCTACGCCGTCGGGCCGGCGGAAGTCATCGCCATGATGAACCGGGTGCATCAGTACGTTTTGATGTGCGCCTCCACCACGGCGCAGCGGGCGGCTCTGGTGGCGCTTCGGGAATGCGATAAGGAAATTGAAGACATGCGGGAGGATTACAACAACCGCCGCCGGATGGTGGTGGACCGCCTCAACGCCATGGGCCTCCACTGCTTTGACCCTCACGGAGCTTTCTATGTATTCCCCAGCATTCAATCCACCGGCATGAACTCTCAGGAGTTCTGCGAGCGCTTAATCTATGAAAAGCGGGTGGCCGTGGTGCCGGGCGATGCTTTTGGAGCGTGCGGAGACGGCTTTGTCCGCATCTGCTACTGCTACTCGGTGGAGCATCTCACCGAGGCGCTCAACCGAATCGAAGCCTTTGTCAAAAGCCTGTAAAAAGTCCAAATGCCAAAGCCCCGGCATCTTTTCAGACGCCGGGGCTTTTTTCGAGGAGGCGGCCGCAACATGGCAAGACAAGTGACGGTGCAAGCTCCCGCCAAGGTCAACCTGTGTCTGGATGTGGTGGGGGAGGACGGAAAGGGCTATCATCTGCTGGACGGCGTGATGCTGGCGGTGGATTTGTACGACACCCTTACCCTCCGCCTGGAGGAGGGTAAGGGTTTGGAAGTCGCCTGCAACCGGCCGGGCATTCCATTGGATGAAAGCAATCTGGCGGTAAAGGCGGCGAAGGCCTTTTTGCAGCAAAGGGGCGAAAACATTTCCGGCAAGCTGCGGATGGAAATTGATAAAAAAATTCCCGCTCAGGCGGGAATGGCGGGAGGCAGCGCCGACGCCGCCGCGGTTCTTGAGGGACTCAATCACTTGCTGGGAACAGGGTGGGGGCTTCCTCGCCTGATGGAAATAGGGCTTTCGGTGGGCTCCGATGTGCCCTTTTGCCTGGCGGGTGGATGCGCCCGGGCCCGGGGCAGAGGGGAAAAGCTGGAGCCCCTGCCGTTGCCCGGCGGCGTGCTGGTGATTGCAAAGCCGTCGGGAGGCAACGACACCCGCAAGGTGTTCGCCCTGTATGACGCCTTTGAAGGGCAACTTCCCCGCCCCGACGTGGAGGGAATGGCGGAGGCCCTCCACCGGCAGGATGTGAAAGGGGTGGGCCGGACTATGGGCAATGTCTTTGAGCCCGTCTGCGCTCTGGAATCCGTGTCCGCTCTGGTATCCGCCATGAAGGCGAAAGGCGCTTTGGGAGCCGCCATGACCGGCACCGGAACGGCGGTAGCAGGCCTCTTTGCCGACGAGGCCGCCGCCCAAACCTGTCTGGAATCTTTGCGGCAAACGCTGCCTTTGGAATATCTGGGAATCCACCGCCCCGTGGCAGGCGGCGCAAAAGTGGTGGGGGCATTGCCGTAAGGCGTGGTATGCGCATAATCCAGCAAGAGCATCCATCGTACTGTTTGCCTTTGACAGACTCGAAGACTGTCATTCACAACGCTTCATATTGTTAGTTTTAATAATTTATTAAGTTTAATTTTATTTTTCATCTCCAGTAAAGCTGCGTAATGGCACAATGCAAAAGCCCTCGACACGGACGTGTCGGGGGCTTTTCTGGTGCCTTATTGGGGTGAAGTAGCGGGTGGATTTTCGATTTTGACGGAGAGGATGATAATATCCTCCACCGGTTTGTCGTTGACGGTTTCCACCGAAATGATGGCGTCCAGCACGTCCATGCCCTCCACCACCTGGCCAAAGACGGTGTGCCGCCAATCCAGGTGAGGAGTGCCGCCCACCTCCCGGTATTTTTCCACCACAGCGGCGGGGAATTGGGACATCTGCGCCAGCATTTCGTCGGGAATGGGGTAGCCCTGCACGATGAAAAACTGGCTTAAATTGGTGTCGGGACCGGAGTTTGCCATGCTCAAAGCGCCCCGGAAATGCCACAAATCCATGCAAAACTCATCTTGAAAGGGAAGGCTGTTGCCCTTTTCATCCTTATAGATGCTCTCCCCTCCGATACCGTCGCCGTTGGGGGAACCGGTTTGCGCCATAAACTGGGGAATCACCCGGTGAAAGATTTTCCCAGTATAGTAGCCCTGCTCCGCCAGCCCGACGAAATTTGCCACCGTCTTGGGAGCTTTTTCGGGGAAGAGCTTTGCCTTTATGGTACCCATGGTGGTTTCAATCACCGCCACAGTGTCGTTCGGCCCCACTTCCTGAAACTGGAGCAGCTGGACGGGGTAGTTCAGTACCCCATTGCTTTCGGAAACATCTGCCGCGGCGGTTTCCTCTTCCGGAACCGAAGGCTCCTTATGGGAAGGAGGCTGTTGTTCCCGGCCGGAGCAGCCAACCGCCAGCATCAGGCTGAGCAGAAGCGCCAGCTTTTTCACAGGAGCAGTCATTCCTTTCGACAAATTTCATGTAATCTTGATGAAATATTATACCGTAATTCGCCTGGAATTGCAAAGCCCCAATCCTTCCCCAAGATTTTGTCCACTTTTAGGTATAAAGAAAGAGTGCCTGTCATAGGAATTTAAGGGAGGGATGGGTATGTACATGGCAACGGCTTTGAAATTTGTCCTGCTGGCCATAGGAGTTTTGCTGTTCGTAATTTACAGCCGGATGGGGCGATTGTTGCGCTGCATGCTGTTTACCGCCGTCACCGGCCTTGCCTCCCTGGGGCTGGTCTGGCTGCTGGGAAAGACTTATGCCATCGGAGTGAGTGTCACCCCCTTTTCCCTGTTGACCGCGGCGGTTTTGGGCCTTCCGGGAGTGTTGACCATGCTGCTCCTCCAACTCATTTGAGAAGTAAAAAATATTTGACAGCCGGGAGAGGAAAACGCTCCCGGTTTTTGTTTTGCCCGCAAAACTCCGGCTGATACCAGGAATAGGCTTGGCAAGATTTTTCTTTTCTCACTCTTGCAACCGGACAGGAAATGTGGTATGATATCTCTTGCGCAATTGCAGGATGTAATATGTGCGCCTGTAGCTCAGTGGATAGAGCACCGGCCTCCGGAGCCGGGTGCGGAGGTTCGATTCCTCTCAGGCGTACCACCAAAAAACCGCTTAGTTATCGCAAAAACTAAGCGGTTTTCTTTTTAAAATATGCTCAAAACCCACCCTATAACACCCTTATCCATCATAAAACAATGGACAAAACAAAGCCCTCAAGCCACTTGTTTCAGCGGCCTGAGGGCTTTGTTTTTGGATATATAGGACATATTCCATTTTAGGCGTTCTAGCAAAAGGGCGTTTTGTCCTCAAAGAACAAAACCTCTTTTTGATTTAGAAACGCAAATATCTCCAAAACTTTTTTAAGGCCCATTGAAGGTTTACTCTTTCGCCTGTTCCCGATACTGTTGCATCATGGTGGCAAACAACTCCCCGGTGGTGGGAGGAGTCCAGGTAATGGCGTTGGCACCGGCCTCAATGGTGGCGACGATGGTTTCTTCGGTAGGCCCGCCGGTTGCGATGATGGGCACCTCGGGAAACTTCCGGCGCAATTTTTGTACCAGCTCCGGCGTTTTGGCGGCAGCGGAAACGTTAAAGATGGAAGCCCCCGCCTCCAGGCGCCCCGCAATGTCGTCGTATTCGCTGACCACGGTCACCACAATGGGAATATCCAGAACCTTGCGCATTTCCCTCAGCGTTTCGTTGGGAGTGGGGGCGTTGACCACCACGCCGATGGCTCCCTGGAATTCGGCGTCGGCGGCCAGATGCACCACCCGGCTGCCGGTGGTTGTGCCGCCTCCCACGCCGCAGAACACCGGCACGTCGGCGGCCAGCATCAGGGCGTGTGTGATGATGGGCTGCGGAGTAAAGGGATACACGGCAATCACCGCGTCGGCGTTGCAGTTGCGGATGACCGCCACATCGGTGGAAAAGACGATGCTTTTCATCCTCTTGCCAAAAATGACAATGCCGCTGCACTGGTAAATTACTTCCGGCACCTGAATCATGTGGCTGCGCAGGTTTCCGGTATAAACCGGCATGAACTTTTTGTTCACCGCGAGAACCTCCGTTATGATGGTTGCCTGTATGGCATATAGTAAGTGTAGAACCTTGGGGAGCAATTATTCCAGGTGTGAATAAAATATTTAGATTTTGGTTTCTCAATCGTTTGCGTACCCTTTTCTCCTTGTCACCCCAGAATGTGAAAGGTATACTCGTATTGTGAGATAGTATGAAGTCGAATTTAGGAATGGGAGACACACATGAATTTACCTCAATATCTGTTGCTTTACCTCTTGTGCGGAAGTTTGGTGGGCTGTTTCCTGTGCGGGTTGGACAAACGCTTTGCACGGAAGCACCGCCGGCGCATCCCGGAGAGAACGCTGCTCCTTGTGGGCTTGTGCGGAGGATGTTTCGGCCTTGGTTTGGGCATGTATCTGTTCCGGCATAAAACCAAACACTTGGAGTTCCTCATTTTGGTGCCGGCCCAATGTATCCTGTGGCTGGTGGTTTGGATTACCCTGACGGCATATTAAAAATTGAAAGGAGCTTTACCATGATTATCACAACGACTCCCACCATTGAAGGGCATCCCATCCGGGAATACAAGGGGATTGTGGTCGGCGAGGTCATCAGCGGCGTCAACTTTGTCAAGGACTTTGCGGCCGATTTGACCAACTTTTTCGGGGGCCGCTCCCGCAGCTATGAAAACGAGCTCATCGACGCCCGGGAATCGGCGCTGCGAGAAATGGAGCAGCGGGCTTATGCCCTGGGCGCCAACGCCGTGGTGGGAGTGGACATCGATTACGAAGTGCTGGGCTCCGCCAACAACATGCTGATGGTGACGGTTTCTGGCACTGCGGTGGTGATTTAATTCCCTCCCTCTTTTCCGCATTGTGGGTATTTTTCCATAAATGCGGGTTGTTTTCTCTCGTATCGGGGAGGTTTGCTCCCAAAAGGCAAAAATGCCTGCCACACCTTGCAGGAATTTCCTGCATATGCTGGGGTGTCCCCATGGGATAATCACTTGCAGTGGAGGCTTAAGGCTATGTGGTGGATTCTTCCCTTTTTGTTTGTGGGATGTTGCTGCTGCGGAGGCAGACGGCGCTGTTGTCGCTGTCGCTGCCGTTGCCGCTGGTAAATAGGAGCGGTTGAATATCCATTCCAACGGAAAAAGCCGGCATCTTTGGATGCCGGCTAAAATTTATAAGGTTTTTACTGGCAATAGTACTGCTTGAGCACCTGAATGACCTGTTCCACCCGATGGTCCGCGATGAAATAGGTGCAGTGGAGGCCGTTTTTTCGGTTGTCCAGTATACCGTTGGCCTTCAGAACGGCAAGATGCTGCGACAACGCGCTTTGGGTAATGCCGGGAACGTAAGGGGCAATTTCGCTCACCGTCTTTGGCCCGGACATTAAGGCGCACAAAATCAGCAGCCGATTTTCGTTTGCCAGTACCTTCAGCAGTTCGGCCACTCGCTTGGCGTTTTCCTCCATTTTCATGGTTCTTTCTATTTAGCATTCCTTTCCGTGTTTGAGGCGGCAGATTCCCTGGGTCATGGTGCCCATGGGGCAGTAGGCGCACCAGCTGCGGGGGCGGAACAACACCATGGTGAAGAGCCCCAGCAGGGTGGAGGTTGCCATGACGCTGTAAAACCCAAAGGCAAACTGGGCCACGGCAGGCGGCACTCCGGCGATGCTGGACCAGTTCCAGGGAACCCGGAACACCCAAAGGAGGGTGATGGCTTCCCGCAGAGGAGCTCCGGCAAACACCAGCCAGGTCTGATACAGCATCAGCCCGAACATGGTCATAAAAAAGGCTAAAAATCCGTACCGGAACCAGGGGGAGCTCAACCACAGCGGCGGCTTTCGATTTCTGGAAAGGCCCAAGCGCCCTCCCAGCAGCTCAAAGAGCTGGCCTCTGCCGCAGTAGCGGTTGCAGTAGGCTTTGCTGCCACCGACAATGGCAATCATCAAAGGCAGCACAAAGCAAATCAGCCCCAGCCATGCAAACAAAATGTTAAAAAAACCGAGAATTAAATACACCGAGGACCAGATCCACAAATACTCATACCACGGCTTTTTGGGCTTCATCTTTTGCCACCTGCCTTTCCTTCATCTCGATGACGGCCGCAGGGCATACCCGCTCGCATTTGACGCAACCAATGCACTTTTCCGCGTCAACCTGCGCCCGCAGCCCTTTGCAGATGGACAGCGCCCCCTTGGGACACTCCTTCACGCAGCGGCCGCATGCCACGCAGTTGGGACCGATGACCGCAATCCGTTTAGCCACAAGCATCACTCCATTAGTATATTAGCAATTACTAATATACTAAAGAAGACCCCCACTGTCAATAGAGAAAATGAATTATCCCGCAGAAGGGCAAAAAGAAAGCAGGCAAACCTTTTGCCAGGGCTTGTCTGCTGAAAGCGACGGTATTCTGTTAGGAATGCTGCTGCCCGTGGACTCGTTGAGGGGGCAGCAGGGCGGAAAAGCTCCGCTGTTTGCTCAACGCTTTGACGATGGCCAGCGCAATTTCAAAATCAATCATGCTGTGCAGAACGGAGCCTACCCCAACCAGCAACACTACCGACACGAAGAATCCCTTGTCGTAAAATCCGGCGCTGAGGTTGTTGTTAAAATAGAAGGGAATGACCACCGCCACCTCCGCCGCAGCGTGGATGATTCCAATGACCAGGGAGAAAATGCGGGTTTTTACCGGGTGCTCCAACAGGTCCGGCACCTTTTGCAGATAATAGGCTCCCGCCAGGGCAAAAAGCAGATGGGTGGCGGCCCGCATGGCGATGACGATGGGGGAGCTTAAAAAGAACCCCAAAGTGGTACCCAAAGCGACCCCTAAAGCCGTACCGGGAGAAATCATCATGGCGATGAAGATGGGCACATGGCTTGCCAGGGTAAAGGAGGCGGGGTCCAGCCGAATGCGGATGGGGGAAAACAGGGGAATGATGAGGCCGATGGCAATCAGCAACGCCGAAGCACATATCTTTTGTATGTTAAGCTTCATAGCAAAAACCTCCACACATTTACAGGTGTCTTGTCACCTGTAAAGTATAGAGGATTCTTTTGATAAATGCAAGGGTTATCTCATTTTTGTCAATCTTTCTTTTGTCCATCCGCCTCAGAGGCTCTAGTCCTTGGGGCGGTAGAGGATTTGCAGGCGCTCCAGTTCCGTTCGGATGGCTTCAAAGGTGTCTCTGTTGGGGCAGGCTATGGTGTGGAGATGTACCCCTCCGGTCAGTTCGGAGAGCAGGCGGGTTTTGTTGTCCCGCACCCGCTGCAAAAAATTCTCCACGTCCTGTTGGGTGGCAATGTTGAGCTGGCCTTTGATTTCGCCGTACAGATAGTGCTCCACCATCACGTCCAGCACCTCGCCCCCCAGCCTGACAATGGTGGAAAGCTCCAGCCCGGTTTGCTCCAGGGTGTGCTGGCAGGGAATTTTGCCGACATACCGGCTGCCCGCAACAACGGGGGGCAGAACATACCCTTGGGAGGTTGCCATAATCTCCCAACCGGAAGCGCGCAGCAGCGCCACATCCCCCACAATCACCTGGCGGCTGACGCCCAACTGGTTGGCCAATTGGGAAGCGCTGACTGCCTTTGAGCTGTTCTTTAAAATATCCAAAATGCGGCTTCTGCGGGATTCCCCGCTCATCCTGCCACCTCCTTTTGGCATGATTGTAGCACATTTCCCACTGCGGGGACAACCCGAAACCTGTAGGAAGGTGGAAGATTTTATCTTCCGCCCGCATAAACATGGAGCAAAAGCCTATTTGTTCAAGAAATAATCTTGATTTGGCAAAATATATTTGCTACTATGAAGCGGGGTGATCTTGATGATTGGCAAACGTTTACAGGCTATTCGCAAGGCGAGAAAAATCAATCAGGAAGAGGTAGCCCGCTATCTGGATGTCAAGCGCCAGACTTACAGCGCTTATGAAAGGGATGTTTCCGTACCCGATTCCCTTACCTTGAAAAAGCTGGCCGATTTTTTCCAGGTATCCACCGAATACTTTTTCGACTACGAGGGCAACGCCTCCAACCGGTCGGGAGCTCAGAACGAGCAGGAGGAACGGCTGCTGATGCTGGCCCGCCGGGCTGAAAAAATCCCGCCGGACCTGCGGGAGCGCATTCTGAAAAATTTCGAGGAAAACATCGACCTTTACCTGGAAGCAATGGAAACTGGCAGCCGGAGGGAGTAACCCCTTGCCCGCCGGACTTACCAGGGCGCGGGAGACGGCCATCCGGCTTCTGCTGGAGCAAAACCCTGCCGTCATGCCGGTGCAGGTGCGCAAGCTGCAGTTCCCCGTCACCATCCTCTTTGAAAGCATGGAAGGCTTTTGCCGCGTCACCAAAGCAACCGTAAAGCAGCTCCAGGGCTGCGGGTACCTTTGCGACGGCTGCACCCTTGTGGTCAACCGGGAAGGACGCCGATGCCATTTGGTGCTGTACCACGCCAATCAGCCCGGCCGGCGGCTAAACTTTACCCTGGCCCACGAAGTGGGACATATCCTGTTGGGCCACACCCACGACGGCGACGGGGAAGAACGGGAAGCCAACGCCTTTGCCGCAGAGCTTTTGATGCCGCGGGTTCTGGCCCGAGAATTGACCCGGCGGCTGCCCGCAGGGGCAGACCCGGCGCGGGAGCTTGCCCATGCCTTTTCCACCTCCCTGACGGTGGCGAGGTTGCGGCTGCAGTCGCTGGGGGGAGCTCCCACCCCTTTGGAGGAAAGGCTTTTAAAGCGATACAGCCCCATTCTGCCCGACCCGGTCCGGCCCGACGTCCTATAGGCTTTCAGAATTGACATACCGCATTTTGGTTATGATGTAACAAACGGCACAACCAGCGGGAGGTTCCATCTATGGATTACAATTACTATAAAAATCGAGACAGCGATCAGCCGGAAAGGCCGGAGCAGGGACCCTGGCAGGACAGCCGGCCCTACGACGCCCCTTACGATGCCCGTCCCGGCACCGGTTCCTACAATTGGAGAAGCCGGCCTTTTTACCAATACGGCTCCGGAGGGGATTGGCAGGGCAACAGTGGGGCCAACCGCTATCAGTGGAATTTTGCCGAATACGACCAGGCCGTCACCAGGAAAAAGACCCGCAAAAACCGGGGCCTGGTGGTGTTTGCCGTCAGCTTGCTCTGTGTCCTGTCGCTGGGTCTGCTCTCCATCACCGGCTATAGCATCGTCAAGAGTCTGTCGGAGGGGGAAACGGTGGCGCAACTTCCGTCGGAGGCAGTGGGGGACCGTTCGGTGCCTAAGGCGAGTCCGGGGGGAGAGGTCACCATCCATATCGCCGAAAAGCCTCAGGTGGAAGAGCCGCCCATTGTCCCCGGCGAGCGGATGACCATTCCCCAGGTGGCCCGCATGGTGCTTCCCTCGGTGGTGGGCATCGTCAACTATCAAAGCGGCCAAATCTTTGAGCCCTTTACCGAAGGCAGCGGCATCATCATCAGTCAGGACGGCTACATTGTCACCAATCAGCATGTGATTCAAAACGCCGAGGCCATTGTGGTGGTGTTTTCCGACGGCACCGAAACCGAGGCGGCGCTGGTGGGGGAGGACGCCCGCACCGATTTGGCGGTCATCAAGGTGGACCGCAACGACCTGACCCCCGCCGTGCTGGGCAACTCCGACGATCTGGAAGTGGGGGAAACGGTGATTGCCATCGGCAATCCCGGCGGCACCGATTTGGCGGGTAGCGTCACCAGAGGGATTATCTCCGCCCTCAACCGGGTGGTCAAAACCCCGTATTACTCCACCAAATACATTCAGACAGACGCCGCCATCAACCCCGGCAACTCGGGGGGCGCTCTGTGCAATGAGTTCGGCCAGGTGATTGGCATCAACTCCGCCAAGATTGTGGCGGAGGGCTACGAGGGCATCAGCTTTGCCATCCCCATCACCGAGGCCATCCCCATTGTGGAGGACCTTATCGCCCACGGCAGAGTCATTGGACGGGTGATGCTGGGCATCACCGGCGAACCGGTCAGCGAAGTCATCGCTCGCAACCGCAACGTGCCTGCGGGCGTGCAGATTATCAGCATCACCTCCGAGGAGCTTATCCGAAAGGGAGCCATGCGGGGCGACATCATCACCCACATCGACGACATCCGGGTGCTGGACCTCAACGACGTCCGCACCATCGTGGAGTCCCACGAGGCGGGGGATGTGGTGAAGCTGACCCTTTATCGCCAGACGAGGGCCAACGCCAACAACCACACCTTTGAAATCAAGGTGGCCCTGTTGGCGGACACCGGCGAATAGATACATGCCCGGCGGCACAAAAGGGAATAGTACTTGTTGGAGTCAGTATACCTTATGGGAGGTTGCCTCTCTGTAACATAGGAGCATTTCATGAATATCTTAATGATAGGCGACGTGGTTGGTCAGGCAGGATGCGATTATCTGCGGGAAAAGCTGCCCTTGCTGAAAAAGCGTTATGGCGCCGACATTGTGGTGGCAAACGGGGAAAATTCCGCCGAAGGCAACGGCATGACCCCCAAAAGCCTGCGCCATATGATGGATAGCGGGGTGGATGTTATCACCTCGGGGAATCACGCCCTGCGCCGACGGGAAGTGTACGACCTGCTGGACAAAAAGCAGGGGGTACTGCGGCCCGCCAACTACCACCCGTCCGCCCCCGGTACCGGCGTCTATCTTTACGACGACCCCCGCAACCGTCTGTGGGTTGTCAATCTGCAGGGGGTTGTCTACATCCAGAACCTCCAAAACCCCTTCGACTGCATGGACGCGTTGCTGCAGCAGGTGGACAGTCCCTGTATTTTGGTGGACTTCCACGCCGAGGCCACGGCCGAAAAGCTCTGCCTCGGCTACTATCTGGACGGCAAGGTGTCCGCGGTGATAGGCACCCACACTCACGTCCCCACCGCCGACGCCAGGATTCTTCCCAACGGCACCGGCTACATCACCGACGTGGGGATGTGCGGCGGCTATGAATCGGTGTTGGGGGTTAAGCGGGACATCGCCATTCAAAAAATGCGCACCGGCCTTCCCACCCGGTTTGAAAACGAGACACAGGACGTCCGCATTTCCGCCGTGGCTTTGGAAATCGACAACCAAACGGGAAAATGCACAGCGATTGAGGCAATTCCCTTTTTCTGATGCGTTTTCCTCTTGACAGAACACCAAACATCTGTTATAGTTAATCCACAATAAAGTAGAACCTAATCCGTTCTCACCCGTCGGCGTAGGGTGCCGCACGTGGTCAATACAGCGAAAAACTCCAGCAGTGGGGTTTTGGTTTGTATGCAGCGCGGATTTTGGTCCGCGCTTTTTTGTGCAATACGCATATTGGAACTTTCGTGGTTAAACCCTTTTTTGGAGGTGCTTACAATCAGCAAAAAGGAACTGCTTATCAACGAGCAAATTCGGGCTCAGGAAGTGCGTGTCGTCAGTGAAGATGGGGAACAGCTGGGTATTATGCCGGTCAGCCGCGCTTTGCAGGTCGCCGCGGACCGAAACCTGGATTTGGTTTTAATTGCTCCCCAGGCTGTGCCGCCGGTTTGCCGCATCATGGACTACGGCAAACACAAATTCGAACAGGCAAAACGGGAAAAAGAAGCCAAAAAGAATCAAAAGGTCATCGAGACCAAGGAAATCCGCCTTTCCCTGAATATTGACGACCACGATTTGGAAACGAAGCTCAAAAGCGCTGCCAAGTTTTTGAATGCTGGAGATAAAGTTAAAGTCTCCATCCGCTTTCGAGGCCGCGAAATGGCTCATCCTGAGCGGGGCACGGAATTACTGAAGCGGGTTGCCGAACAAATTGCGGAGCATGGAACGGTAGAACGCATGCCAAAAATGGAGGGGCGCAGCATGGTTATGTTTATTGTGCCCAACAAAAAGCCTGTCAATAAGTAGTTTCCGTCGGGTTCCAATTGTATATTATCAAGTCCCAGGGCTGCATTTTCGCAAGGAAGTGCGCCCGGATATTATGTACCCCAATATTGCATACAATGAAGGAAGGAGTACCCAAAATGCCGAAGCTGAAAACCCACTCCGGGGCCAAGAAGCGCTTTGATATGACCAAAACCGGTAAGGTTAAGCGTTCTCGTGCCTACAAGAGCCATATCCTCAACAAGAAGGACCGCAAGCGCAAGCGCCGTCTGCGCATGGCCACCATGGCGGACGTCACCAACGTCAAAGCTCTGAAGAAACTCATTCCCTACAAGTAAGCTTTACGGTCTTACGAACAATAGCCAAATGGAGGTAGTAAAAAATGGCTCGTATTAAAAGAGCGATTATGACTCATAAGCGCAGAAAGAAGGTTCTGCGCCTGGCCAAGGGATATTATGGCGCAAAAAGCAAGCATTTTAAAATGGCCAAACAGGCCGTTTACAAATCCGGACAAAAGGCTTATATTGGCCGCAAGCAGCGCAAGCGCAACTTCCGCTCTTTGTGGATCACCCGGATTTCCGCTGCCTGCAAGATGAACGGCATCAACTATTCCACCTTTATGAACGGCCTGAAGAAAGCCGGAATCAACCTGAATCGTAAGATGCTGTCCGAAATCGCCATCAGCGACCCTGCTGCCTTTACCGCACTGGTAGAACAGGCGAAAGCGGCCCGCTAAACGATATATTCAGCGCCCGAGCCGCTTGCGGCTTCCGGGCGTCCACTTTTAAATGCTGAAAATCCGTCCGGTCCCCAAATTCCGGATGCTTAAAGGAGCGGACCTATGGACGATTTCCCGACCCATTCTCCTGGGGCAATCCGCCTCGTCACTTCCCGCAACAACCCTCACGTCCGCCGGTTGGACGATTTGCTCCGCCGCAAAAAAGCCAGAGAGGAATCCTCCCTGATGGCGCTGGAGGGCAGACGCCTGGTGGTGGATGCCTGGGCGGCGGGACTTATCCCCCAAACTCTGTTTCTCACCCCTGAAGCCTGGCAAAAAGCGCCCAAAGAGCTGGAGCCTCTTCTCCATTCCGCCGGAGAGGTGATTTGGCTGGAGGCTTCCCTCGCCTCACGCATCGGCGACACCCAGGCGCCTCAGGGGGTGTTTGCCCTTTGCCCCCAGCCTTCCCTGGAGAAAGAAAAGGTGCCCGTCCGTCCGGATGGGCGTTACCTGCTGCTCCACAAGATAAGGGATCCGGGGAACTTAGGCTCCATTTTGCGCACCGCCGCCGCCCTGGGAGCCGACGGCGCTTTTCTGTGCGAATGCGTGGAAGTGTTTTCGCCCAAGGTGCTGCGCGCCTCCATGGGAGGCGTCTGGCGCCTGCCCATCGCCCTGACCGATACTCTGGAACCGGTGCTTTCCCTGCTGCGAGAAGCCGGCGTGGTCACCTTTGCCGCCGCTCTGCGCCAGGGAGCAAAGGGTCCGGAGTGTTTGGCTTTGGCCAAAGGCCGGGCGGTCCTCATCGGCAACGAGGGGGACGGCCTGCCCGACCATCTCATTGACGCCTGCGACCATGTGGTGATGCTCCCCATGAAGAGCGGCAGCGATTCCCTGGGAGCCTCCATGGCGGCGGGCATTCTCCTTTGGGAGATGCTCAAATAGTCGAATCTTACCCCATCATACCACCGCCCGGACGCCTTGAACATAACAACGGGGGAATTGCCATGACCGACAGCCTCTACTGGATTTGGTTCCAACTGATGTTTGGAGTGGGCAGTCGCCGCGCTCACGCCATGATGGAGTATTTTTCCAGCCCCGAGGAAATACTGCGGGGCATTGAACAGAAAACCCAAGTCATCACCATGTTGCGGGAGGAGGAGCTCCTTTCCTGGGAGAGGACGCTGGATAAGGCCCGGGAGATAAAGCTGCGCACTCTGCGCAAGGGCTGCGACATCATCACCCCCGACCATCCCTCCTACCCTCCGCTGCTACATGGGATTTTTTCCAAGCCGGCTGTCCTGTATGTCAAAGGGGAGCTGGATTGTTTGCGGGACACGCTGGTCATCGCCATGGTGGGAACCCGCACCTTTACCGAATACGGCCGGGACGTGGCCCGAATGCTGGCGGGGGAGCTGGCCCGGTGCGGTGCGGTGGTGGTCAGCGGCCTTGCCAAGGGAATTGATACCTTTTGCCATCAGGCGGCTGTTCAGGCCGGCGGGAAAAGTATCGGCATCCTGGGCTGCGGCATCGACGTGGACTACCCCAAAGGCAGCGCCCCCGTCAAGCGGGCTCTTGCCGAAAACGGCGCGGTGGTCAGTGAATTTCCCCTCGGCACCGAGCCTGCTCAGTGGAATTTTCCCCTGCGCAACCGGCTGATTTCGGGTATGTCCCACGGGGTGGTGGTAGTGGAGGCGGACCTAAAAAGCGGTTCCATGATTACCGCCGCCCACGCCGTAGACCAAAACCGGGAGCTGTTCGCGGTGCCGGGCAGCATTTTTAAGATGGGGGCGGAAGGGTGCCATCATTTGATTCGGGATGGCGCCAAACTGACCCAATCGGTACAGGACATTCTGGAGGAATTTGATTGTCAAAAGTTTCCCAGACTGCAACCTTGCGCGAATAATCCAGGGCTAAAGGGGACAGCTAATGAAGATATGGGCAAAAAGCTTGCCCAAAGCACCCAAATGCCAGACCCGGCCCCTGCTTCCGGGGGAGGACGCAGACCCTTGCCGGAAGGATGCTCCAAGGAAGCCCAGCAGGTCTATGCTCTGGTTCCGGAAACACCGGTCAGCTTCGAGAGCATCGCCGCAAACTGCCCCCTGGAAGTCTCGCAGATACAATCGGCATTGACGGAGCTGGAGATTTATGGTTTAATCAGGGGGTACCCGGGCCGAAGATTCAGCCTGTAATTGTCCGCAGCCGGTTTCGGCTGCTTTGCCCTTTTTTCTTGTAATCGTGGCAATTATCCTTATCCAATGCATATTTTATTAGAAAAACAGGCAAGGTATCTTGCTATGAAATATCATCAGCACCCGTACGGAGGTTAACTGCTGAATGTCAAAACTCGTCATTGTGGAATCGCCCGCCAAGGCTAAAACCATCCAAAAATACCTGGGAAAGGACTACGAAGTCCTGGCTTCCAACGGGCATGTCCGCGATCTTCCCAAAAGCAAGCTGGGGGTGGATGTGGACAACGGATTTACCCCCCAGTACACCGAAATCAAGGGGAAGGAAGCCCTCGTCAAAACCCTGAAAAAAGAAGCTAAGAAAAGCGAAATGGTTTATCTGGCTACCGACCCGGACCGGGAAGGGGAAGCCATTTCTTGGCATTTGGCTGACATCATTGGGCTGGATATGGACCAGCCCAATCGGGTTACCTTCAACGAAATTACCAAAACCGGCATCATCGAAGGTATGAGCAACCCACGCAAAATCGATTTGAATCTGGTCAACGCCCAACAGGCTCGCCGCATTCTGGACCGCATTGTGGGTTATAAGCTCAGCCCCTTTTTGTGGCGAAAGGTCCGCAAGGGCCTTTCCGCCGGGCGGGTGCAGAGCGTTGCCGTTCGCCTCATTGTCGAGCGGGAGCGGGAAATCAACTCCTTTCAAAGCGAAGAATACTGGACCATCGACGCCGAGCTGACGGCGAAAGGGGTCCGAAAAGCCTTCCCGGCCAAGCTTCATTCCAAAAACGGAAAAAAGGTCACCATCGGCAACGAGGAGGCCGCCCAAAAGATTCTGGAAGAGCTGCAAGGCCAGGATTTCGTGGTAGACGAAGTCAAAAAGACGGTGCGGAAAAAATCTCCCGCCCCGCCCTTCACCACATCCACCCTGCAGCAGGAGGCTTCCAAAAAGCTGGGATTTCAGGCCCGCCGCACCATGAAGGCGGCCCAGGAGCTGTACGAAGGCGTGGAAGTGGAAGGATTGGGCGCCGTCGGTCTCATCACCTATATGCGCACCGACTCCCTGCGCATTTCCGCCGAGGCCTTGTCCGAAACGGTGAAGTTTATCAAGGATGCTTTTGGCGAGAACTATCTGCCCTCGTCTCCCCGAATTTATAAATCCAAAAAGAGCGCTCAGGACGCTCACGAATGTATCCGTCCCACCATGCCCTCCCTGACCCCCGACCAGGTCAAAAGCAGTCTGACTTCCGACCAATACAAGCTCTATAAGCTGATTTGGGAGCGTTTCATCGCCTGTCAGATGGCAAACGCTTTGCTGGACGCCGTCTCGGTGAAAATTGCCGTGGGGGACTATGTGTTTACCGCTTCCGGGTTTACCGTCAAGTTTGACGGCTACACCCGCCTGTACGAAGTGGTTCCGGAAAACGAGGAGGAGGAAGAGCAGCCTCAGGCGCTGCCGGAGCTTGCCAAAGGGGATGTGCTGCACGTCAAGAAGCTGCAGCCCAACCAGCACTTTACCCAGCCTCCCGCCCGGTACACCGAAGCAAGTCTCATCAAAACCCTGGAGGAAAACGGCATCGGCCGCCCCTCCACCTACGCCCCCACCATCACCACCATCATCAACCGGGGATATGTGGAGCGGGAAAAGCGCTCTCTCAAGCCCACCGTCCTGGGCGAAGTGACCACCAAGCTAATGGAGGAGCAGTTTAAATCCATTGTGGATACCGATTTTACCGCCCACATGGAGCAGAGCCTCGACGAGGTGGAGGAAGGCAAACAGAGCTGGGTAAAAATTCTCGAGGACTTTTACGGCGAGTTTTCAGAGATTTTGGCCCAGGCGGAAAAGAATATGGAGGGAACCCGGGTCAAGGTGCCGGACGAGGAAACCGACATCGTCTGCGAGCTTTGCGGCCGCAAGATGGTGATTAAATTCGGCCGGTTCGGAAAATTCCTGGCCTGCTCCGGTTTCCCCGAATGCCGCAACACTAAGAAAATAGTTCAGGAAACTGGCGGCACCTGCCCGGTCTGTGGCAAAAAGATGCTGGCCAAAAAGAGCAAGAACGGCAAGACCTATTACGGCTGCGAAGGTTTCCCCGAATGCCAGTTTATGACCTGGGATAAGCCTTTGGAAGAAAAATGCCCCAAATGCGGCTCCAGCCTGTTCCGCAAGATGGGCAGGGGAGGAAAGATTCTCTGCCACAAGGAAGGGTGCGGCTACGAAGCTCCTGTGCCAAAAAAATCCACAAAGGAATCCAACGATGAATAGGCCCGTCATCCCGGTGGTGGGGGGAGGCCTTGCCGGCTGCGAAGCGGCCTGGAAACTGGCGCAGGCGGGCTTTTCGGTGGAGCTGTACGAGATGAAGCCCCGGCGCAAATCCCCCGCCCACCATACCGATTACCTGGCCGAGCTGGTCTGCTCCAACTCGTTAAAAGCAGACCGGCTCTCTTCCGCTGCCGGCCTTCTCAAGGCGGAAATGCGCCTGCTGGGCTCCTTGCTGCTGGAAGTGGCGGCGGACTGCGCTGTCCCCGCCGGAGGAGCTTTGGCGGTGGACCGGGACCAGTTTGCCCGCCTGGTGACCCAAAAGATTACCAGCCACCCCAACATCCGCCTCTTCCAGCAGGAGGTGACCGAGATTCCACAGGGCCCTGTGATTATTGCCACCGGCCCCTTAACCTCCCCGGCCCTTTCGGAGGCCATCCAGCGGCGGCTGGGGCAGGGGTACCTCAGCTTCTTCGACGCCGCCAGCCCCATTGTCACCGCCGAATCCATCGACCGGAACATAGTCTTTGCCGCCGCCCGGTACGACCGGGGCGGTGCGGACTACCTCAACTGCCCCATGAATCAGGAGGAATACGAGCGCTTCTACCACGCCCTGATTGGGGCGGAAGGGGTGGAGCTCAAGGACTTTGAGCAGCAGGAGTTTAAGGTCTACGAGGGCTGCATGCCGGTGGAGGCTTTGGCCAAGCGGGGAAAAGACGCCCTGCGCTTCGGCCCCCTCAAGCCGGTGGGTTTTGTGGACCCCCGAACGGGGAAACGCCCGTGGGCGGTGGTGCAACTGCGGCAGGAAAATCGGGAGGCCACCCTATATAATCTGGTGGGCTTCCAGACCAATTTGAAGTTCCCCGAGCAAAAGCGGGTGTTCTCCATGATTCCGGGCCTTGCGCAGGCGGAATTTGTCCGGTACGGCGTGATGCACCGCAACACCTTTTTGGATTCCCCCCGGCTGCTGGACCAGACCTTCGCCCTGCGGGACGACCCTCTCACCGTTTTTGCCGGGCAAATCACCGGGGTGGAAGGGTATATGGAAAGCGCGGCCTCCGGCCTTGTGGCCGCCGAGCAGCTCATGCGCCGTCTGGAAGGTAGGCCCCTTCTCCAGCTGCCCCCCGAAACCATGCTGGGGGCCCTTTCCCGGTATATTAGCAACGAGGATGTGGTGGACTTCCAGCCCATGGGAGCCAACATGGGGCTGCTGCCTCCGCTTTCCCATCGCATCAAGGACAAGCTCCAGCGGTACGAAGCTTTGTCTCAACGGGCGCTGGAGGCTCTGCAAAAGGCCTTGGAAAGGTAGCTGCTTTCCCACAAGCGGCAACCGGAATTCGGTAAAAAACGCACTGACAATCATCACAGCCGACCCCACAACCATCTGTTGGCTGTATTTGACTTTATAAATTATCAAAGGTGGGATTATAATGAATATTATTCTCGATGCCCATGGCGGCGACAACGCCCCGCTGGAAGTGATTAAGGGCGCTGCCATGGCGGTAAGGGAGTACGGTGTGCAAGTGACTCTTTGCGGCCGACAGGACGACATCTTAGCAGCGGCGGAACAAAGCGGCATTCCCCTTGCCAATCTGGAGGGAATCAAAATAGCCCCCGCTGCCCAGGCTATGCCCATGGATGTCGATCCCACCGATATTGTAGGCGACTACGCCAACAGCTCCATGGCAGTGGGCCTCAAACTGCTGGCGGAAGGGCGGGGGGACGCCTTTGTCACCGCCGGGAACACCGGCGCCGTGGTGGTGGGCGCATCCCTGTTTGTCAAGCGGCTGAAGGGGATTAAGCGGGCCGCCATCGCCACCCTGATTCCCACTATGGAGCGACCCTATCTGCTGATTGACTCCGGCGCCAACGCCGAATGCCGCCCCGAAATGCTGCAGCAGTTTGCCATCATGGGCAGCGCCTACATGAGCAAGGTGCTGGGCGTCGAAAATCCCCGGGTGGGTCTGGTCAACATCGGCACCGAGGAAAACAAGGGAACCAGTCTCCAACTGGAGGTCTTCAAGCTGCTTCAGGCTTCCCCCGTCAACTTTATCGGCAATGTGGAGGCGCGGGAAATTCCCTTGGGCGGCTGCGACGTGGCCGTGTGCGACGGCTTTACCGGCAACGTTATCCTCAAGCTCACCGAAGGCATGGGCAAGCTGATGTCGTCGGAACTGAAGAAGATCCTTTTGAAAAACACAGGCACCAAGCTGGCAGCCCTTATGGTCAAAGGCGGCGTCGACAATTTCCGCAAAAAGATGGACTACACCGAGCATGGCGGCGCTCCTCTGCTGGGTATTTCCAAGCCGGTGATCAAAGCCCACGGAAGCTCCAACGACAAGGCCTTTAAAAATGCCATCCGCCAGGCTAAACTCATGGTGGAAAACCAGATGACAGCCACCATTGCGGAAGGGTTGGCTTCCTTGAAAGCGCAGGAGGGGGAACAAAAAAACACCGATGAGTGACATGACCAGTTTGGAACATAAAATACACTATTCCTTCCAGGACAAAGGAAACCTGCGACTGGCAATGACCCACTCCTCGTATGCCAACGAAACCAGAAGCGCCGAAAGCAACGAGCGGCTGGAGTTCTTGGGGGACGCCGTCCTTTCCATCGTGGTCAGCGACTACCTCTTTCAGCACTTCCACATGGCGGAAGGGGATTTGACCCGCACCCGGTCCGCTCTGGTGTGCGAAAAAAGCCTTTGCGGTTTTGCCCGCGAAATCGGCTTGGGCGAACACCTCCTTCTGGGACGAGGGGAGGAAATCACCGGTGGGCGAGACCGCCCGTCGGTGCTGGCGGACGCCTTTGAGGCCCTGATTGCCGCCATCTATCTGGACGGCGGCATCGAACAGGCCCGGAACTTTATCCTTCCCTTTGTGGAGCGGGCTCTGCAAGGGGAAATAGACCAGGGCTTTACCGACTATAAAACCCAGCTGCAGGAGATTGTGCAGAAAAACCCGGGAGAACTGCTGTCCTACCGGTTGGTGGAGGAAAGCGGCCCCGACCACGACAAGCGGTTTGTGGTGGAGGTGCTGCTCAACTCCAACGTCATTGGAAAAGGGGAGGGGCGCAGCAAAAAGGCTGCCGAACAGGCCGCCGCCAGAGAAGCTTTGGAGCTGATGGGACATTGAAAACCCACGCCAACATCGCCATCTTCGTCCCCCACCAGGGCTGTCCCCACACCTGCACGTTTTGCGACCAGCGCGCAATCTCCGGCCGTCAAAAGGCTCCCACTCCCCAAGAGGTGGCAAAAATTCTGGACCGTGCGCTGGAGCAGATGGGTGAACAATCCACCCAGGCAGAAATCGCCTTTTTTGGAGGAAGCTTTACCGCCATCGATTCCGGGTACCGCCGCGCCTTGTTGCAGGCGGTTCAGCCCTATCGTCCCCGTTTTCGGGGTATTCGCCTTTCCACTCGCCCCGATGCCATCAGCGGGGAAATTCTGGCGGAGCTCAAGGAGTTTGGAGTCACCGCCATTGAGCTGGGCGCCCAGAGCATGGACGACCGGGTCCTTTCCCTGGCTCAGCGGGGCCACACCGCCGCCGACGTGGAACGGGCCTCCCGCCTGATTCGGGAAGCGGGGGTTTCCCTGGGGCTTCAGATGATGACGGGGCTGCCCGGAGATACTCCGGAAGGCTCCCTGGAAACCGCCCGGCGCCTTGCCGCTCTCCAACCGGACACCATGCGGATTTACCCCGCTTTGACCCTGAAAGGCACGGAGCTTGCCCGGCTTTACCGGGAAAGAAAATACCAACCCCTTACTTTGGAGGAGACGGTGGAGCTCTGCGCCCGGTTGTTGCTCTATTTCGAGGAGCGGAACATTCCGGTTATCCGGCTGGGGCTGCATCAGGAGACGGAATTGCAGGAGCGCTTGGTGGCAGGGCCCTATCATCCCGCCCTGCGGGAACTCTGCGAAGGCAAAATTTTATTGGATGCCGCATTGGAGCAGCTTGTCCGGCGAAAAGCGGCTCCGGGGCCCATTACCCTGTACGTGGCTCCCGGCAGCCAGAGCAAAATGGCGGGGCAGAACCGCCGGAATCTGAAACATCTGGAAGAATTGGGCTACCGGTGCTCCATCCGGACCGATGCTCTTCTCAAACCGCTGCAGATGTGGGTGGAGTGTTAGCAGTACCTTGATTTTTTCCAAGCCTGCCGATGGGAATGCTTCCGATACTCGGAGCCATTCCCATCAGCAGGATGTCCATAGATTAACAAGGCGTTACCCAACTCAATCACCGACAGGAGGAAAAGCGATTGCGCCTGCGCAAGTTGGAAATTCAGGGGTTTAAGTCCTTTCCCGACAAAACCGAGCTGACCTTTGAACGTCCCATCACCGCCGTGGTGGGGCCCAATGGCAGCGGCAAGAGCAACATTGCCGATGCGTTGCGCTGGGTCCTTGGGGAGCAGAGCAGCAAAACCTTGCGGGGCGGCAGAATGGAGGACGTCATCTTTGGGGGAACCCAGAACCGAAAACCGGTGGGATATGCCCATGTGCAGCTGGTCATCGACAATTCCGACCACCAGTTGCCGGACCAGCCGGAGGAGGTGACAGTTTCCCGTCGCCTGTACCGCTCGGGGGAGAGCGAATACCGCATCGGCGGCGTCATGGTCCGCCTGAAGGATATTTTAGAGCTGTTTATGGACACGGGCCTTGGACGGGACGGCTACTCCATCATCGGCCAGGGAAAAATCAGCGAAATCGTGTCCGCCAAGCCCACCCAGCGCCGGGAGATTTTTGAGGAGGCCGCCGGCATCTCCAAGTTCCGCTACCGCAAGGAGGAAGCGGAGCGCCGCCTGGAGCAGGCGGAGGAAAACCTCGTCCGCCTGCGGGACATTCTGGCGGAGCTGGAGGACCGGGTGGGCACCCTGAAAGAGCAAAGCGACAAGGCAAAGGAGTTCCTTGCCTTCAGCGAGGAAAAGAAGAGCCTGGAAATTTCCCTGTGGATGCAAAACCTGGACCAGCTGAAAGAGCAGCTTTCCGCCGAAGAGGACAAGCTCTATCTGGCCAAAAACCGTTATGAAGCCTTGGAGCGGGAAAGCGAAGAGCGCCAGCGGGAAATGGATGCCGCCTACCTCAAGGTGCAGAGCCTGGGAGCCGAGGTGGAGGAAAAGCGGGCCGCCGTCAAAGCCATCGAGGAGCAGATGGCCGCCCATCAGGCCCAGGTGGCGGTGCTGGAAAACGACATCCGCCACAATCGGCAGAGCATTGCCGAGGTGGAAGAGGAGCTGGCCACCTCCGGGCAGGGCAGCGACGCTCTCAAAGCCCGGGTTTTGGAAAAGGAACAGGAGCTGGCGGAGGCCCAAAAGGAACTGGCGGCCCTGTCCGTCAAGCTGGAAGCCGCCGAGGAGCGCCTGGCGCAGCAGCGGGAGCAGGTGGCAAAGGTCAACCAGGAGCTGGAGGCCCTGCAGGTTCGCCGGGATTCAGTGCAGAATGCCCTGCAGGAGGCCAGGCTGATGCTGGCGTCCTCCGGCACCGTGCTGGCGGAGAGCACCGCCCGACTGGATGCTCTGCGCCAGAGCAGCGGCAGCTACGACAAGGCGGTGGCGGAGCTGGAAGAGGCCATCGCCGAGTGCGACGCCCAAAGAGCCGAGGAAGAGGAAAAGATTCAGGAGTTGGAAAACTCCAAACGAGGCTACCAGCTCAAAGGGGAAAGCCGCAAAAAGTCCCTGCAGGAGCTAATGGACAACATCCAAAGCCTGCAAAGCCAGGCGCAGGATGCCCGCCGCCGGGCCAAGCTCCTGGAGGATATGGAAAAGAGCATGGAAGGCTTTGCCGGAAGCGTGAAATACATACTCGGCCAGGCGGAACGGGGGGCCATCCGCGGCGTCATCGGCCCGGTCAGCTCCCTTGTCTCCACAAAGGACGAGTATACCTTAGCCATCGAAACCGCTTTGGGAGCCGCCATGCAGAACATTGTGGTGGAAGACGACCGGGTGGCAAAACGGGCCATTGGGATGCTCCAAAGCGCCAAAGCGGGCAGAGCGACCTTTCTGCCTCTCAACACCGTCAAGGGCGGCCGCCTGACCAACCTTGCCGCCTTGGAAGAGCAGGAGGGCTACATCGGTGTCGCCGCCGATCTGGTGCAGGCGGAGCCCCGGCTGCAAAAGGTGGTGGAACAGCTTCTGGGCCGGGTTTGCGTGGCCGAAGATTTGGACTGCGCCAACCACATTGCCAGAGCCAGCGGCTACTCGGTGCGGGTGGTCACCCTGGACGGCCAGGTCATTAATGCGGGAGGCTCCTTTACCGGAGGCTCCTCTGCCCGGGGAACGGGAGCTCTCGGCCGCCGAAGGGAAATTGAACTGCTCCATCAAAAAGCCCGGGAGTTGGAACAACAGGCAGCTTCGCTGGAGCCGACACGTAAAACACTCACCGAGGAGCTATCTGCCGTGGAGGCCGCCGTCAGCGGCATCGACGGGGAAATCAAAACCGCCCAGGAGGAAATGGTCCGCCTGCAGGCGACGGCGGAGCAGCTCCGCAAGAACCTGGAAGGGGCAAGGCAGAACCGGGCTTTGGCGCGGCAGGAGCTGGAAACCCTCACCGCCCGGCTGGAAAGCCTGCGGAACGAGGAAGTCACCGCCGGGCAGCTGGTGCAGGAGCTGGAACAACAGCTTACCGCTTTGTCGGAGCAGGTGGAATCGGTGCGCGCGCGGCAGGAAATGCTGGCGGTTGGCGCCCAGGCTGCCGCCGACGCTCTGGCCGAGCAGCGGATGCTCCGGCTAACGGCGGAAAAGGATACCCAGCTGCTGGCGCAGGAGCTGGAACAGGCCCGCAGTACCCTGGAAAACGCGGGGCTTCGAGCCCAGGAGCTGACTGCCAGAAAGGCGGCGCTGGAAAAACAAAACCAGGAAATTCTGGCCAAAATTCAGGAGTTGGGCGCTTTGATGGAGCGGGAAGCGCAGGAAAAAGCCCGGCTGGAGGAGAAAATCGCCGCCCTCATTGCCCAGCGCAACGAGGTGGAAAAGCAGATTACCGAACTCCATGCGGCCGACCGGGCGACGGCGGCCCAAAAGGAAGAGGTGGGCCGGGAGCTGACCGCCCTGGAGGCCAAGCAGCAATCCCTGCGAGGCGAGTACGACGGCATCATCGCCAAACTGTGGAACGAGTACGAGCTGACCCGCTCCCAGGCCTTGGAGCTGGTGGTGGAACTGCCCAGCAGGGAAAAGGCTCAGCGCCGCCTGTCGGAGCTGCGCAGCAAAATCAAGGCGCTGGGCTCCGTCAACGTGGCCGCCATCGAGGAATACCGGCAGGTAGGGGAGCGGTACGAGTTCCTCTCCCGGCAGGTGGCGGACGTGGAGCAGTCCAAAAAGCAGCTGCTCAAACTCATCGACGATTTGACCCAGGAGATGCGCACCCTCTTTACCGAAACCTTCCAAAAGGTGTCCTACCACTTTTCCCAGATTTTTGTGGAGCTGTTCGGGGGAGGAAAAGCCGAGCTGACCCTGACCGGCGAAGAGGACGTGCTGGAATCGGGCGTGGAAATTTACGTCCAGCCGCCCGGCAAAATCATCAAGAACCTGTCGCTGCTGTCCGGCGGAGAGCAGGCCTTTGTGGCCATCGCCATCTACTTTGCCATCCTCAAGGTGCGGCCCTCTCCCTTCTGCCTGCTGGACGAAATTGAGGCCGCTCTGGACGACGTCAACGTGGCGAAGTTTGCAAACTACCTGCGCAGAATGTCGGACAAAACCCAGTTTGTCGCCATCACTCACCGGCGGGGCACCATGGAGGAAGCCGACGTCCTCTACGGCGTCACCATGCAGGAGGAAGGCGTCTCCAAAGTGCTGGAGCTGAAGGTGGAGGAAGTGGAGGCAACCCTGGGCATTTCTTGATGTTGGCTTACAAAATATAAATTTTAAAATATATTTCCCGGAGGTTTTACCGTGGGCTTATTTTCGAAAATCAGCCAGGGGCTGAAAAAGACAAGAGAAAGTTTTTCCCAACAGATGGATTTGATTGTTCACTCCTTTACCACCATCGACGACGACTTGATGGACGAACTGGAGGAGAGCCTGATTCTGGCGGACGTGGGCGCCGTGACCGCCTCCCGCATCATCCAGAAGCTGCGGGAGCGAATCAAGCGGACCGGCGTCACCGACCCTAGTCAGCTCAAACAAATGTTAGCCGACATTGTGGCGGAGATGCTGGCAGGGGATTGCTCCCTCAAGCTCAGCACCAAACCCTCCGTCATTTTGGTCATCGGCGTCAACGGCGTGGGCAAAACCACCACCATCGGCAAGCTTTCCCTGCTGCTGAAACAACAGGGCAAGAGCGTTCTGCTCTGCGCCGCCGACACCTTCCGGGCTGCCGCCATTGAGCAGCTGGAAATCTGGGCCAAACGCGCCGATGTGGAAATCGTCAAGCAGAGCGAAGGCTCCGACCCCGCGGCGGTGGTGTTCGACTCCCTGCAGGCGGGCAAAGCCCGGGGCAGGGATGTCATCATCTGCGATACGGCGGGGCGGCTCCACAACAAAAAGCACTTGATGGACGAGCTTGCCAAAATCCGCCGGGTCATTGACCGGGAGCTGCCGGGCGCCGACGTGGAGGTGCTGCTGGTGCTGGACGCCACCACCGGCCAGAACGCCCTCAATCAGGCCAAGCAGTTTAAGGAGGCCACCGGCCTGACCGGCGTGGTGCTCACCAAGCTGGACGGCACCGCCAAGGGAGGCGTGGTCATCGGCATCAAGGAGGAAGTGCAGGTGCCCATCAAGTTCATCGGCGTGGGAGAGGGCATCGACGATTTGCGGCCCTTCGACCCCGCCCAGTTTGCCGCCGCCTTGTTCGTGCCGGTGGAGGCAGGGGAAGAATCCCAGGAGGAATCCCGATGATTTCGATGGTGGCGGCAACCGGAAATCCCCACAAGCTGGAGGAGTTTGCCCGCATTCTCGCCCCCTTGGGAATTGAGGTCATTTCTCCCCGGGAGCTGGGCGTGAAGGTGGAAGTGGAGGAAACGGGAAACACCTTTGCCGAAAACGCGTATTTAAAAGCAAAGGCATTTTTTGAAGCCACCGGAAAACCTTCCCTCGCCGACGATTCCGGCCTTTGCGTCGACGCGTTGGGAGGGCGTCCGGGGGTATATTCCGCCCGGTATCATGGGGAAAATACATCATACGCCGAGAAAATGGCCGCTCTGTTGGCGGAGCTTGAGGGAGTGCCCGAGGAGCGGCGCACCGCCCGCTTTACCTGCGCCATCTGCTGCGTGCTGGACAAAGACACCGTCCTGCGGGCGGAGGGCCACTGCGAAGGCGTCATCGGCTACCAGCCCCGGGGCACCAACGGCTTCGGCTACGACCCCATTCTTTACCGGGAAGGGCGAAGCATGGCCGAGCTTTCGGATGAAGAAAAGGACGCGGTGTCCCATCGGGGCAAGGCGCTGCGAGCGTTCGCGCAGCTTCTGGAGGCCACCCTCCAATCTCGGCAACTGCAAAACTGACCTTCGATTTTGACAGCCTGCCTACCGACATGACTTGAAACAACATTAAACTTCTATGAAGGAGCCTATATGATTACGACGAAGCAACGAGCTGCCCTGCGGGGCATGGCCAATTCCATCGACACCATTCTGCAGGTGGGCAAAGGCGGAATCGGAGACGCTTTGCGCAAGCAGGTGGACGACGCCCTCACCGCCCGGGAGCTGATTAAGATGCGGGTGCTGCCCACCTGCGAGCTTTCGCCGCGGGAAGTGGCCCACCAGCTGGCCGAGGAACTTTCCGCCGACGTGGTGCAGGTCATTGGCACCAAGTTTGTCCTGTACCGCAACAACCCCGATAAGAACCTCATTCCACTGCCATAACAGCTTGCCGGAAACGGGAATTTGAACCTGCCGGGAAGAGGCTTGACCCTTTTCCGGCAGGTTTTAGGAATTGTTTTGACAGCGGGAACTGCGACAACATACAAAGGAGGCAAACGCTGTGGCCATGAAGATTGGTGTCTTTGGGGGAACCTTTAATCCCATTCACAACTCTCACCTCTACCTTGCCCGGGAATACGCCGACCAGCTGAAGCTGGACCGGGTGGTGATCGTTCCTTCCTACATTCCGCCTCACAAACAGGTGGATAATTTAGCCTCCGGCGAAGACCGGCTGGCTATGTGCCGCCTCGCCACCAAGGACCTGCCCCTGTTCCATGTCACCGACTTTGAAATCCAGCAAAAAGGCAAGAGCTACACCTACAAAACCCTGCGCCACATTCAGGAAAAGTACCCCGGCGCCGAGCTCTACCTCATCATGGGCAGCGACATGTTTATGACGGTGCAGGATTGGCGGCTGGCTCCCGAAATCTTCAAAATGGCCACCCTGTGCGCCGCCGAGCGGGAGCAGGGGGAACTGACCTTGATGGAAATTCACCGGCAGGTGCTGGAAAATCAGGGGGCCCGGTGCGTCCTCATCAACATCGAAGCCCAACCCCTCAGCTCCACCCAGGTGCGGCAGATGATTGCCGCAGGGGAGGATGTGTCCCGCCTGCTTCACCCCGACGTTTGGGAGTACATTGTCACTCACGGCTTGTATCAAAAGCCCTGAGAATCGTATAAAGCTCTGCGCCGCAGTTCAGACTGTAGGCAGAGCCGGGAGGCATTGTCTTGCAAATTTTCACACGGCATCACTATAAACAATTGTTGGAGGAGCGTCTCGGTCCCAAGCGGTACCATCACTCCCTGATGGTGGAACAGGCCGCGATGGAGCTGGCGGCTTTGCATCACGGGGATTGGTACCGGGCGGGCTTTGCCGGTTTGCTCCACGACATCTGCCGGGACAACCACCCCACCTGGCAGCAGTATTATATGGAGTGCCACGGCTTTTCCCTTTCCGATGAGTGGAGGCTGAATCCCCAAATCTGGCACAGCGTTTGCGGCAGCCTTTATCTGCAGCACGAGCTGGACATTTCCGACCCGGAAATTTTGCGGGCGGTGCGCTATCACACCACCGGACGGGCGGGGATGTCCCAACTGGAGCAAATCGTGTTTGTGGCCGACGCCGTCAGCGAGGACCGCAATTTCCCCGGAGTGGAGGAACTGCGCCGGGCGGCGCGGTATTCCCTGGACGAAGCCATGTTTCTTTGCCTTTCCCACACATTGGAAGAAGTGGCAAAAAGAGGATTGCCTCTTGTCAGAGAGAGTTGGGAAGCGTATAATGAGTATTCAAGGAAAAAAGCGATCGGAGCGAAGCCATGACTTCTAAAGATATTGTAAAAAAAGCGGTTCAAATCCTGGATTCCAAAAAAGCCGAGGACATTGTGGTGCTGGACATTCAAAAGCTCACCAGCCTGGGGGATTACTTTGTCATCGCCTCCGCCAACAACACCACTTTGGTGCAAACCCTGGCGGAAGAGGTGGAGGAAAAGCTGTCCGAAGCGGGGGTGGAGCCCCGCAAAGTGGAGGGCGCTACTTCCGCCATGTGGATTTTGATGGATTACAACGATGTGGTGATTCACATCTTTTACAATCAAACCAGAGAGTTTTACTGCCTGGAAAGGCTTTGGGGGGACGCTCCCAAGCTGGACGTTGCGGAGCTGTTGCAGTAAAACAAACGGTGTGTTGGCCGTGCCAAAGAGGGACGCCAACACCACAACCCCGCTTGCGTAAGAGGAAGAAATAGCGAAGGAGAAATAAAATGCGTTACGATTTTGCGGCCGTTGAAAAGAAATGGCAGAAAATCTGGGAAGAGAAGCAGGTGTTTGCCGCCAAGCAGGATTATACCCTTCCCAAGTTTTATCCCCTCATCGAATTCCCTTATCCGTCGGGGCAGGGGCTTCACGCGGGGCATCCCAGGCCCTATACCGCGTTGGATATTGTGGCCAGAAAGCGCCGGCTGGAGGGCTACAACGTCCTGTATCCCATCGGCTGGGACGCCTTTGGCTTGCCGGCGGAAAACTACGCCATCAAAAACAACGTTCACCCCAAAAGCGTGACGGAGCAGAATATCAAACGGTTCACCCAGCAGATTAAGTCCCTGGGCCTTTCCTTCGACTGGAGCCGGGAAATCAACACCACCGACCCCAATTATTACAAGTGGACCCAGTGGATTTTCCTGCAGATGTTTAAACACGGCCTTGCCTACAAAAAGGAAATGGCGGTCAACTGGTGCACCTCCTGTAAGGTGGTTCTGGCCAACGAGGAAGTGGTGGGCGGCAGATGCGAGCGCTGCTCCGGCGAAGTGGTCCGCAAGGTCAAGAGCCAGTGGATGCTGGCCATCACCAAGTATGCCCAGCGCCTTCTCGACGATTTGGACGAAGTCAACTACCCCGAGCGGGTGGTCGCCAGCCAGAAAAACTGGATTGGCCGCTCCGAGGGCGCTTTGGTCAACTTCAACACCACGGCGGGCGACGTGCTGCAAATCTACACCACCCGGCCCGACACCCTGTTTGGCGCCACCTACATGGTAATGGCTCCCGAGCATCCTCTCATCGAAAAATGGCAGAACCTCATCTCCAACCTCGACGAAGTTCGTGCCTATCAGGAAGAGGCGGCCCGCAAGTCCGATTTTGAGCGCACCGAGGTGGCCAAAGACAAAACCGGCGTGCGGCTGATGGGGGTCAACGGCGTCAACCCCGTCAACGGCAAGGAAATTCCCATCTTTATTTCCGACTATGTTCTGGTCAGCTACGGCACCGGCGCCATCATGGCGGTGCCCGGCCACGACCAGAGAGACTGGGAGTTTGCCCAAAAGTTCAACCTTCCCATTGTGGAAGTGGTCAAGGGCGGCGACATCACCCAGCACGCCTACGAGGACTGCGACCACGGCGTCATGGTCAACTCCGGCATGCTGGACGGCCTTAAGGTGGAGGAAGCCAAAAAGAAGATTATCGCCTGGCTGGAAGAACAGGGCAAAGGCGAGGCTAAGGTCAACTACAAGCTGCGGGACTGGGTGTTCTCCCGTCAGCGGTACTGGGGCGAACCCATTCCCATCATCATCTGCCCCAAGTGCGGCTACGTGCCGGTGGACGAGAAGGACCTGCCTCTTACCCTGCCGGATGTGGAAAGCTACAAGCCCACCGGCGACGGCGAAAGCCCTCTGGCGGCTCTGGAGGACTGGGTCAACTGCACCTGCCCCAAGTGCGGCGGAGCGGCCAAGCGGGAAACCGACACCATGCCTCAATGGGCAGGTTCCAGTTGGTACTACCTGCGGTACTGCGACCCCCACAACGACCAGGCCTTGGCCTCCCGGGAAGCGCTGGAGTACTGGACCCCTGTGGACTGGTACAACGGCGGCATGGAGCACACCACCCTGCACCTGCTCTATTCCCGGTTCTGGCATAAGTTCCTCTACGACATCGGCGTGGTGCCCACCAAGGAGCCTTACGCCCGCCGCACCAGCCACGGCATGATTCTGGGCGAAAACGGCGAGAAGATGTCCAAGTCCCGGGGCAACGTCATCAATCCCGACGACATCATCGCGGAATACGGTGCCGACACGTTGCGGCTGTACGAGATGTTCATCGGCGACTTTGAAAAGGCGGCGCCCTGGTCCAGCGAGTCCATCAAGGGCTGCAAGCGCTTTGTGGAGCGGCTGTGGAACCTGCAGACCATGTGCGTGGAAGGGGATGCTTATTCCCCCAAGCTGGAAAGCAGCATCCACAAGACCATCAAAAAAGTCAGCGAGGATATCGAAAACCTCAAATACAACACCGCCATCGCCGCTTTGATGAGTTTGCTCAACGAAATTTACGACGCAAAGCAGCTCAATCATGCGGAATACAAAACTCTGCTGATTCTCACCAACCCCTTTGCCCCTCACGTCACCGAGGAAGCCTGGGAGCAGATGGGATTCGGCGGCATGATTACCGACCAGAAGTGGCCTTCTTACGACGAGGAAAAGTGCAAGGATTCCACGGTGGAAATTGTAGTGCAGATTAGCGGCAAAATCCGCGCCCGCCTGTCGGTGAGCGCCACCGCCTCCAAGGAAGAATTGCTCCGTCTTGCTAAGGAAAACGCCGAGGTGGCCGCCGCTCTGGAAGGCAAGCAGATTCTCAAAGAGATTGTGGTGCCCGGCAAGCTGGTAAATTTTGTGGCTAAATAGTCGCCGAACAAAAGGTTAGATTTTATTTCTTGACAGCAGGGCCCGCAGGTACTATAATATTGATGAGTTCTTTATGCGGTTTGTTTAAAGAATAACTCCTGCTGCGAAGCGTGGGGAGGGAAATAGACGTGTCAGAAGTCCGTATCAAGGAAAACGAATCCTTGGACAGTGCGCTGCGCAGATTCAAAAGGCAATGTGCAAAAGCCGGTGTGTTGCAGGAAGTGCGCAAGAGAGAGCATTACGAAAAGCCTTCCGTAAGGCGCAAGAAGAAATCCGAGGCAGCACGTAAGCGCAAGTATAAATAATGATTGAATGTGGTATCCAAAAGGCGGGCTAATTGTTAGCCCGCCTTTTCTCTCACGAGGTGTCAACATGAGATTGCTGTATCCCACCCTGTATCTGCCGTCCATCGCCTGCCTGCAGCCGGAACAACTGCAGCGCTGGGGCGTTCGGGGACTGATTTTGGATGTGGACAACACTTTGACCACTCACGACAACCCCGTTCCTCATCCGGAGGTGCAGCGTTGGCTGGAAGTGATGCGCCAGGCTGGCGTCTCCATGATTATCCTTTCCAACAATCATCCGCCTCGGGTCAAGCCCTTTGCGGAACTGTTGGGGCTGCCCTTTACCGCCGACGCCGCAAAGCCCCTGCCCAAAGGTTTCCGGCGGGCGGCCAGGGAACTGAATCTGCCTAAAGAGCAAATCGCGGTGGTGGGGGACCAGATTTTCACCGACGTTTTGGGAGGCAACCTCTTTGGCGCCAAAACCGTTTTGCTCCAGCCCATCCAGCCGGAATCCACCTGGTTTTTCCGGCTCAAGCGCAGGCTGGAAAAAGGTATTCTGCGAAACTATAAGGCAAACAATAATTATTAATATAGGCGTCGTAATTTTATTTTGAAGGAGAACCATCATGGTCCGATTTGGCCCTGCCGGTCAGGATGAAGAATATTCCGCCCTTTACAAATCCACGCTGGACATGCCCGCCTATCTGGCGGAGCGGAATCTGACAGCCTTTGAGTACCAGTGCGGCCACGGGGTGCGGGTTTCCCAAAAATCCGCCCAGGCGCTGGGGGAGGAGGGCAAGCGCCACAACATTGCCATCTCGGTGCACGCCCCCTATTATATTTCCCTGGCCTCCGCCGAGGAGGAAAAGCGTCTGAATTCGATCCGCTACATCCTGCAGGCCGCCCGGGTGGCGGACTGGATGGGGGGCAACCGCATTGTTGTCCATCCCGGCTCGGTGGGAAAAATGGAGCGAAAGCAAGCCGTGGACCTTGCCTGCGAAACGCTGAAACTTGCGCTGGAGCAGTTGGAGGCGGAAGGCCTTTCCCACATTCACATCTGCCCCGAAACCATGGGGAAAATCAACCAGCTGGGCACTTTGGAGGAAATCATCACCTTCTGCCGGCTGGACGAGCGCCTCATTCCCTGCATCGATTTTGGTCACCTTTACGCACGGTCCATTGGGGTGATGGAAGGCTATCAGGCCACCGCCTCGATTTTGGACACCCTCCACAACCAGCTGGGCAAGGAGCGGGGCAGCAGCTTTCACACCCACTTTTCCCGCATCGAGTACACCCAAAACGGGGGAGAAAAGCGCCACCTCACCCTGGAGGACCCGAGCTTTGGCCCCGACTTTACCCCCCTGGCCCAACTGCTGCAGGAGCGGAAGCTCAGCCCCACCATCATCTGCGAGTCGGCGGGGACGCAGGTGCGGGATTCCATGATGATGCAAAAGCTGTACCAGCAAGCAGCGAAGAAAGGACAGGAGACTCAATGAACCTCATGGAAACATTGATAAAGTCGTTGCCGGACGATATCGACGCCGCCCTCATCACCGGAGGCTTTAACCGCCGCTATCTCACCGGCTTTACCTCCAGCGCGGGCACTCTGGTCCTAACCCGGAAGCGGTCGGCCTTTATCATCGATTCCAGGTATTACGAGGGGGCCTGCAAGGCAATCCGGGATTGTGACGTCATGTTGCAGGATAAGCTGTACCGGCAAATCGGCGCGCTGCTGGAGGAGGCCAGTGCGAACACAGTGGCGGTGGAAAGCGACGTCTGCACCGTCAAACTGCTCAACACCTACCGGAAAGAGATGCCCGACATCACCTTTTTGGAGGACAACCGCCTTTCCGAACAGTTGAGCCTGATGCGCCGCATCAAAACCCCCCGGGAGCTTGCGCTGATGCGCAAGGCCCAGGAATACACCGACAAAACCTTTGATTATATTTTGGAAAAAATCAAGCCCGGCGTCACCGAAAAGGAAATTGCCCTGGAGCTGGACATTGCCGGCCGCAAAATGGGAGCGGACCGTCTGGCCTTTGTCATTGTGGCGTCCGGCGAGAATTCCTCCCAGCCTCACTGCACGCCTTCCGACCGCGCCCTGCGGGAAGGGGATTTCATCACCTTAGATTTTGGCTTTTTTGTAGACGGTTACTGCTCCGACATGACCCGCACCGTAGCTCTTGGCCATGTGACCGATAAACAGCGGCAGGTGTACGAAACGGTGCGGCAGGCTCAGGATGCCGCTTTTGCCAAAATTAAACCGGGAACCGTTTGCCGACAGGTGGACGCCGCCGCCCGAAACCTCATTGATTCTTCTCCCTTCCAGGGAACGTTTGGCCACGGACTGGGCCACTCGCTGGGGCTGGAAGTCCACGAATCCCCAGCCTTTAACCTCACCTGCGAGGTGCCGCTGGAGCCGGGAATGGTGCTTTCGGTGGAGCCTGGCATCTATTTAGCGGGGGAATTCGGCGTGCGCATCGAGGACGTTATCGTCTGCACTCCCGACGGGTTTGAAAATTTGACCCAAAGTCCCAAAGAACTGATCATACTGTAACGCTAAACTCTTTCCCTTTTTGTTTCGACAATTTGCAGTGAGGGAGTTTTGCAAAGGCAAAAAACCTCACGAGGAGCATTCCCCGCGAGGTTTTTTGAATCTATACAGGCCAAAAATGAGAGCGTTATCCGGCAACGGCAACCCGCAGTTTGAGGCGAAGCTTATCGCTGATCATGGCGATAAATTCGGAATTGGTGGGCTTACCCCGTCCGTTGTGGATGGTGTAGCCGAAATAGGAGTTGAGAATATCCACATCGCCTCTGTCCCAGGCCACCTCGATTGCGTGGCGAATGGCCCGCTCCACCCGGGAAGGAGTGGTGCCGTTCTTTTTCGCAACGGTGGGATACAGCCGCTTGGTGACCGAGTTGATGATTTCCGGCTCCTGAATGGCGAAGATGATGGAATCCCGCAGATAGTGGTAGCCCTTGATGTGAGCCGGCACTCCGATTTGGTGGATGATGTCGGTCACCATCACTTCCAGGTCCGGAGAGTTCCTGGAAGGCCGCAGCGTCGTGGAAGGAGCCCAGCTTTGCTGGTTGTTTTTCGCCTGGGCGAATTGTATCACACGCTCCACCAGCACGTCGGTATCGATGGGTTTGAGGAAGAAATACACCGAGCCGTTGGCGGTAAGCTCTCGCTCCAAAGTGGGGCTGGTGGAACTGGAGATGGTCATAAAAATGGGGGGGTTGATGGATTTGTCGCTGTGGACGCTCTTCATGACCCCCAACGCGTCCAGATGCGGCATATACACCTCCATCAAGACAATGTCGGGCTGGTAATCCACAATCATTTTGAGAATTTCAACCCCGTCTTGCGGAGCGCATATGGTTTCATAGTCATAGCTGTGGAAAATGGCCGCACATTTCCCGTAGAATTCCTTCGTATCGTCCGAAATCAAGACTTTTAGCTTAGATGTCATAATTTACTATCTCCCTCACTACATTCTTGCACCATTTTTGCACCGAACTTTTCTAAATTTTACCATTATATGGAAAATATTGCAAGGGATTGTCAATGAGATTGGGGGAGATTTGTAATACATTTTTTGGTAGCATCGTTGTATAAAACGTCGATTTTTACGCGGAAAATCTCATGTTTTCGACTTTTCCTATCTGCTTATCCATATTTTCGGCAAAAATGCCGTATCCTTTCGCGGGGTCGTTGACAAACACGTGGGTGATGGCGCCCACCAGTTTTCCATCCTGGATGATAGGAGAACCGCTCATACCCTGCACAATGCCCCCGGTGGTGGAAAGCAGCTTCTTGTCGATGATTTTAATCACCATGTTTTTGGTGGGGGCAATGTCGGAATAGTTTACCTTTTCGATTAGAATGTCAAAGCTTTGAGGCTTGTTGCCCGATATAGTAGATAGGATGACTGCGGGGCCGGGTTTGACCTCCGACCGGTAGGCCATGGGAATGGGGTCGGTGCCGAAGTAGGAGCCGTTCATCACGCCGAACAGCCCAAATTCGCTGTTGATGAGCAGTCGTCCGATGGGCTTGTCGGTGGAAAAGGTTCCCTTCAGCTCCCCGGGCTTTCCGCTTTGGCCCATATTGCAGCCGGAAATGTTGACGTCCACAATTTCCCCGCTGGAAAGGGGCATGATGGCTCCGGTATCCACGTCGCAGACGCCGTGGCCCAGACCTGCAAATATCCCGGTTTCAGGATCATAATAAGTCATGGTGCCGATACCGGCGGAGGAGTCCCGCACCCAGATACCCGCCTTGTACCCTTTGTCCAGGGCGGACAGAACGGGCGTCAGGCTCAATTCCAGATGGGTGTCCCCTCGACGGACGCTGACCGTAACGGGCCTTCCCTGCGAGCTGGCGATGATTTCCTTGATGTCGGCGGTTCGCTGCAGTTTTTTTCCGTTCATGTGGGTGATCATATCGCCGATTTTCAGTCCTGCTTCCTTAGCGGGGTTGACGTTTTCGCTGCCCACCTGAATATCGCTCATCCCAACCACCATGACGCCGTCGGTGAACATTTTAATACCAAAGGGGCTGCCCCCCGGCACCACCATCCGCCGCTGGGCGTAGGAGATGACTTCTTTGGCGTGCTGGTCGCCGGTAAGGTTGATATGCAGGCGGTACGCGTTTCCCTGTTTGTCAAAAACTTTGGGAGAAAAATCGGTTTCGTCGCTTGTGGTTAAAGAAAGTCGCTCGCTGATAAAAAATTCCTCGCCCCGGTCTATCCGGAAGGTGTCCGGCAAAATGTATTGAATCGTCGCCGTCAGGGCAAGGAGCAATATAACGCCGGCACAGGCAATTCCGGCAAAGGCCTGAATGACTCTTCTCATAGAAAAAACTCCATTTCTGCAAGGTGTTTAAGCGTTTTGGCCCTATTAATTTGCATCCCTGCAGAAGAATTATTTGAGTAAAAAAGTTATGCCTTTGTCAGGGAATAGAAGTTTTGTCACATATCGATGGAATTAAGAAGTTTTCCCAAACCGAACAAATGTAGCAAAGGGGAAAAAATCGATACGAGGGGGGCTGGAAAAAATAAAACTGGCGATTATTGGCTCGAGAAGCCTCAAGAATTTTGATAAAAAAGCCATTATTAGCCAAATTCCTCCCCAAACGACCACCATCATCAGCGGAGGCGCCCGGGGAATCGACCTTCTCGCCAAAAGCATTGCCGAAGAGCTGGGGCTTTCCTTTTTGGAAGTTTTGCCGGATTACGACAAATATGGAAAAACGGCGCCCCTGGTTCGCAACGCCGCAATCGTTTCCATGGCGGACCGGGTGTTGGCCGTGTGGGATTTTTCCTCCCGCGGCACCGCCCATGTCATCGCCCAATGTATTGAGCGGGGAGTGCCGGTTCGGGTCATCGGCCCGGACGGCGTTCCCGCTTGTTCCAAAAATCAAAAACCCTCCAATCACACTACCAATTAGTATGGACATTTTCCAAGCGGGCATACAAAAGGGCAGCTTGCTCCGTTTTGTCTTTTAAAAACAGGACAACGACAAATTTGGCACGATTTTCTCCACTCATCATCCCGGATGTGGTTATTGTGTTAACAGGTGAAAAATGTTATAATATCTAGAATATTTCGAAGGATACCGCCCAAGGAGAAGCCATGTTAAACAGGTTAACCGATACCATCATTGTGGCCGGCCATTACGGAAGCGGCAAGACCAATCTTTCCCTCAATCTGGCGCTTCGATTGCGAGAAGAGGGCAAGCCGGTCACCCTTTGTGATTTGGATGTGGTCAACCCCTATTTCCGCACCGCCGATTTTCGCCCCATGGCGGAAGAGAAGGGAATTCACCTTATTGTCCCCACCTTTGCAGGTTCCAACCTGGATGTTCCCGCCCTGACCGGAGAATTGGACGCCCGCCTGGGCAAGGGCGACTGCGTCATCATCGATGTGGGGGGAGACGACGACGGCGCCTACGCTTTGGGCCGGTACGCTCCCAAAATTCTGCAGCGGCCCTACACCATGCTGTTTGTGGTGAATTTTTTTCGTTACCTTACCCGCACGCCGGAGGAAGCCGCCCCTTATTTAGCCGACATCGAAGCGGCCTCCCGCCTTTCCTTTACCCACATTGTCAACAACTCCAATTTGGCGGGGCAAACCACCCGACAGGATGTGGAGGAGTCCATTCGCAAGGCGAAGGAACTTTCCCGCCTGACCGGCAAGCCCTTGCTGTTTACCGCCGTCCAGGAGGATTTGGCGCCGTCCCTGCCCCAGGAGGAGATTTTCCCGGTGGGCGTCTATGTCAAAACTCTGTGGCAGGAGTGATACGGGCAAAAACGCCAAAATGGAAATAACTGCAGCTTTTCGGGCTGTAGATGCTCAAGGACCTGCCGAGCGCGCCTTGTAAAGGCCCCTTGGCCTGCCCGCAGTACATATCAAGGAGGAAGCATATCAGAATGGCCAACCGCGTGACTGTCAATGAACAAGTGTGCAAAGGCTGCGGCCTCTGCACGTCGGTTTGTCCCAAGAAAATTATGGTCATCGACCGGGACAAACTCAACGCCAAGGGATACAATCCCGCAACTGTCAGCAACATCGAACTTTGCATTGCCTGTGCCATGTGCGCCATTATGTGCCCGGACAGCGCCATCAAAGTGGAAAAGGAGTGATTGGACATGGCAGAACGCATCTTGATGAAGGGCAACGAAGCAATTGCTGAAGCTGCGATTCGCGCCGGTTGCCGTCACTTTTTCGGATACCCCATCACCCCTCAGACCGAAGTTTCCGCCTATATGGCGAAGCGGATGCCCAAGGTGGGCGGATGTTTCCTGCAGGCGGAGAGTGAAATCGCCGCCATCAACATGGTGGTGGGCGCCGCCGCCGCCGGCGTGCGGGCGATGACCTCCTCATCCTCTCCCGGCATCTCCCTGAAAACCGAGGGCATTTCCTACCTCATCGGCTGCGATTTGCCCTGCGTCATCCTCAACATTCAGCGGGGCGGCCCGGGCCTTGGCGGCATTCAGCCCAGCCAGGCCGACTACAATCAGGCCACCAAGGCGCCCGGTCACGGCGACGCCCACATCCTGGTCTTTGCCCCCGCCACCGTTCAGGAGATGGTGACCTGCATTTTCGACATGTTCGATTTGGCCGAAAAGTACCGGATGCCTGCCATGCTGCTGGGTGACGGTCTGCTGGGCCAGATGATGGAGCCGGTGGAATTCCCCGACGTCCAAATCACCCCCACCGAAAAGCCCTGGGCCACCTGCGGCCATCAAAACAAGCGGAAGCACAACATTGCCAATTCCCTTTACCTCCAGCCCGACCAGCTGGAGCTGAAAAACCGGGAGCGGTTCCAGCGCTACGCCCAGATTCAGGCCACCGAAACCCGGGCTGAGTCCTTTGAAACCGAGGACTGCGACGTGCTGGTGGTGGCCTACGGCGCCTCCTCCCGCATTGCCCGCAGCGCCGTGATGACGGCGCGGGCGCAGGGATTGAAGGCAGGACTCCTTCGCCCCATCACCCTGTGGCCCTTCCCCAAGGAAGAGCTGCGGAAAGCCGCGCAAACCGCCAAAAATGTCCTGGTGGTGGAAATGAGCATGGGACAGATGGTTGAGGACGTCAAGCTGGCGTTGGAATTTAGCAAACCGATTCACTTCTTTGGCCACACCGGCGGTGTCGTTCCCACTCCTGCCGAGGTGCTGAATCAGCTGAAAACCATTGCAGGAGGTGCTGCACAATGACCACTGTATACGAAAAATCCAAAATGCTCACCGACATGCCGCTGAGCTATTGCCCCGGCTGCACCCACGGCATCATTCACAAGCTGGTGGCGGAGAGCATTGAAGAGCTGGGCGTGGAGGGCAGAACGGTAGGCGTCGCCCCCGTCGGCTGCTCCGTAATGGCCTATAATTTCTTCAGCTGCGACATGGTGCAGGCTCCCCACGGACGGGCTCCCGCCGTGGCCACCGGCCTTGCCCGGGCCCTGCCCAACAACGTTATCTTTACATATCAGGGAGACGGTGACCTTGCCGCCATCGGCACCGCCGAGACGGTGCACGCCGCCGCCCGGGGCGAGAACATCGTCATCATCTTCGTCAACAACGCCATTTACGGCATGACCGGCGGACAGATGGCTCCCACCACTCTGCCGGGCCAGGTCACCCAGACCTCCCCTTACGGCCGGGATGTGAAAACCGCCGGATACCCCGTGCGCATCTGCGAAATGCTGGCCACTCTGGACGGCACCGCCTACGCCGAGCGGGTTGCGGTCAACAGCATCCCCAACATCCGTAAAGCCAAAAAGGCTATCAAAAAAGCCTTTGAAAACCAAATTGCACACCGCGGCTTTTCCATTGTGGAAGTGCTGTCCACCTGCCCCACCAACTGGGGCCTGACTCCCGTGGAAGCTCTGAAGTGGCTGGAGGACAATATGATTCCCTACTATCCCCTCGGAGTGTACAAGGACGTCACCGTAAAGGAGGGGAAGTAACTATGGCAAGCTACAATATGCTTTTTGCGGGGTTCGGAGGACAGGGCATCCTGTTCAGCGGCAAGGTGGTGGCCTATGCCGGACTCATCGACGGCAAGGAAGTCAGCTGGCTGCCCAGCTACGGCCCCGAAATGCGGGGCGGCACCGCCAACTGCAGCGTCTGCATCTCCGATATGCCCATCGGCTCTCCTCTGGTCACCGAGCCGGATGTGCTCATTGCCATGAACAACCCTTCCTACGATCGATTTATCGATACCGTCAAGCCCGGCGGCGTGGTCATCATCGATTCCAGCCTTGTCACCTCCTCCAAACGCAGGGAGGATGTAAGGTTCTACGAGGTGCCGGCCACCGCCCTTTCCAACGAGCATCATCTGGAGGGCATCGCCAACATGATTCTGCTGGGCAAGCTGCTGGACTCCACCGGCTTTACCTCAATGGAAACGGTGGAAAAGGCGGTGCAGAAATGTGTGCCCGCCAGCAAGTCCCACCTGCTGGAGCACAACCTGCGCGCCATTCGCTTAGGCATGGAGCAGTAAATGAGGGAATACACTGTAGCAAAAGCCAAACCACGAAACAATTGCCGTTGTTTCAACGGGAGGTGACCCCATGAAGCTACATAAATTATTCTGCCTGTTACTGGTTCTTCTTCTATCCCTGGGGCTGGGCGCCTGTTCTTCCAAGCCCAAGGAGCCTACTCCGGAGCAAGTTGCCAAGCGGGATGAGCTGGCACAGGATTTCATGGTGGAAATCCGAGACAAAATCCTGCCCTATCGCAATCAGGTGGGGCTGCTCCATGCCCAGGGCGTCTTTATCAGCGAAGAGGAGCAGGTGGCGGATTTCGCGCTGCTGGACCAGTTTGTGGACCAATACGAGGCGGGGGAGGACTGCGCCCTTACCGTCTGCTTTATTACCAAAAGTTTCGTGGCGGCCCGCATGGTGATGGCGGATGGCGTGGGCTATTATTTCCGCTATCAGTACGACCCCGACGAGCCCATTGCGGTGACCAGCCGGGTCTTTGAGCGCATCCGCATCGAAAAGGATGAAGCTATGGGCAAGGTTCGGCTCAAGCTGGAATATGATAACAAAGAGCTGGCCACCTTCACCTTCCGTCAGAAGAAGGAGGCATAGTAGCCGAGTTCCGTTCCGCAGTGGGAGGATAACACAACGGACGAGGCATACCCCCAGGTATGTCCGCTGTTGGCTGAAAAGCCGCCGCAAGGCGGCTTTTTTAGACAAAGACAAACCTGTAATCCAACAATAGTATTGAAGTTTCATCGGCAAAGAGCTTACGCAGGAGGAAACCTGCGCAGTTCCAATCTGATATAGGCAAATAATTAAAAAAAGGGGGGGCTTTGGGTGCTTCATTTAATTTTAGGCAGGGCGGGAACCGGAAAAACCACCCTGCTGCTGGAGCGGCTGCGCAAGGCGGCCCAGCAGGGGGAACACTGTATTCTGCTGGTGCCGGAGCAGTATTCCTTTGAGGCGGAGCGGCAGGTCAGCCGGCAACTGGGTCCGCAGCTTGCCCTGAGGGTGGAGGTTTTGAGCTTTACCAGGCTCTGCAACAGCGTCTTCCGCGCCCACGGGGGGCTGGCGGGGGTACCGGTCACCCAGACGGGGCGGTATCTGCTCATGTCGTTGGCGGTAGCGGAGCTGGCGGAGCACCTGAAGGTTTACCGCAAAAGCTGCAACGACCCCGCCTTTTTGACAACCCTCACCTCCATCTGCTCCGAATTCAAGGCGGCGGGGCTTACCCCAAAGGCGCTGGAACAGGTGACCCAATCGGTGGAATCGACCCAATTGCGGGACAAGCTCTCCGACCTTACCGCCCTCTACACCGCCTATCAGGCGCTGTTGGAGCGGGGCTACACCGACCCGGAGGACGACCTGCTCCGGGCGCGGGAGATGATGGCCCAAAACAGCGTCTTTGAGGGCGCCTGCCTGTTTGTGGACGGCTTTACCACCTTTATGGCGGGGGAATTTGCCCTGCTTCAATTGCTGATGGCCCGCTGTAAGGAGATTCACGTTGCCTTTACCGCCGACGGCTTGCAGGATGCCGAAAAGGGCCTGGGCACCTTTTCCGCCGCCAAGCAGGCCATCAGCCGGCTGATTCGCTACGCCCGGCAATCCCAGGTGCCGGTGGCGTCCCCTGTGGTGCTGGCCGAGCCCCTGCGCTATCAAAGCCCCGAGCTTGCCTTTCTCTCCCGCCGCTTTCTGCAGCCGGGGGAGGAAGGATACCCCGCGCAGCCCCGACATATCGCCATCTATTCGGCCCCCGACCTTTACCGGGAAATAGAATACGTGGCCGCCTGCATCGACACCCTGGTGCGGGAGGAGGGCTACCGTTACAAAGACATCGCCGTGGTGGCAAGAGAGACAGGGCCCTATCTGCGGGCGCTGGAGCGCATCTTTTTGCGCCGGAACATCCCCTATTTTGTGGACGCCACCCGGGATGTGGAGACCATGCCCTTAGCGGGCGGGCTGGTCCAGGCTCTGGAGGCGGTGCGCAGCAATTTTGACAGCGCCGCCGTCCTCTGCTGGGCCAAATCCCCCCTGATGGGGCTGGACCCTCGGGCGGTGGCCCGGCTGGAAAACTACAGCTACCTTTGGAGCGTCCGGGGCAAGCTGTGGGCCGGGGAGTTCCGCAACAATCCCCGGGGCATGGCTGGCCCCCTCACCGACGAGGACGTGAGGGAGCTTGAGAAAATCAACCAAACCAGAGAACAGGTGATGGCCCCGCTCCTCCACCTGCGGGACGGGCTGAAGGACTGCGACGGCAGAGGCTTTGCCACCGCTGTTTACCGCCTGTTGGAGGAAGTGGACGCCCCCAAAAAGATGACGGCCTTTGCCGAAAGCCTTCCCCAGGGCGAGCGGGAGACCTTCCTTTCCGAAAGCGGGCAGCTTTGGGACCTTCTCATGGAAACACTGGACGTATTCGGCGAGGTGCTGGGCACCACCACTCTGCCCGCCTACCGGTTCTGTGAGCTTCTGCGACTTTCCTTATCCTGCGCCGAGATTGGCCTTGTGCCCCAGACGCTGGATCAGGTGCTGGTGGGCAAAGCGGACCGAATTCGCCCGGGGGAGGTAAAAGCTGTTTTTGTCATCGGCGCGGTGGAAGGGCAGTTCCCCGCCGCCCTCACCTCCGGAGGCGTGTTTACCGACGAGGAGCGGCGCGCTCTGATTCGCCTGGGGGCGGAAATCGGCGCCCCCTCTCTGGAGCGGTCGGTGCTGGAGCGGTACTATTGCTACCACGCCCTCACCCTTGCCTCCCAGCGGCTGTGGGTCAGCTACCCACGGGACACCTTGAAAGGGGAAAGTCAGACGCCCTCCCTCATCATCACTCAGTTAAAGGAACTGTTCCCCTTGCTGGAAGAAGACAAGCCCGATTTCTTTGCGCTGGTGGGGGGAGAGCATTCCGCCTTTGACCTGCTGGCCGCCCATTACCGGGAGGATACCCCCAAAACTTCGGCGCTGCTGGAGCATTTTTCTCAGAGCATGGGTTCGGTGCTCCGCCGGATGGAGGCGGCGGCCTACAAGCCCCCACACCGGCTGATAAACCGGCAGTTGGCGGAAGCGCTGTTCGGCAAGCGGATGCGCCTGTCTCCCACCCAGGTGGAGCGGTATTACCGGTGCGCCTTTGCCTACTTTGCCCGGGACGGGCTGAAGATAAAACCCCGCCGCCGGGTTCAATTCGACCCCTTGGAGTCGGGAAGTTTGGTCCACCATGTGCTGCAGGTGATGGTGCAGCAGCATGGGGAAAAGCTGTTCACCCTTTCCAAATCCCAGATGGAAGCCCAGGTGCGGGAAATCATCGACGAGTACCTTGCCGAGCGGATTCTGCAGCAGGATGCGCTGCCCCAGCGGTTTTCCCAGCTTTTCCGCCGGCTGACTGCCTCCATCGCCCGGCTGCTGCGTCACCTGGGCGAGGAGATGGCCCAGAGCCAGTACCGCCCGGTGGCCTTTGAGCTGCCCATCAGCACTAAGGAAGGAATCGCTCCGCTGGAGCTGGTCACCGTGGACGGCACCACTGTTCTGGTGGAGGGGATGGTGGACCGGGTGGACATCATGGAGCGGGGGGAAAACCGCTATATCCGGGTGGTGGACTACAAGTCCGGCGGCAAGGAATTCCGCCTGGACGACGTGCTCTACGGCCTCAACCTGCAGATGCTCCTGTACCTTTTCACCATTGCCGAAAACGGGAAGGGCATTTTCGAAAACGCCATTCCGGCGGGAGTCCTTTACCTTCCGGTCCACGCCAAGTATTTCAGCTCCGCCCGGAACGAAAAGGAAGAAAAAATAGCGGCCGACTTAAAACGCCAGTGGAAGATGAGCGGCCTGCTGCTGGAGGACGAAATCAGTCTGCGGGGGATGGAGCAGGAGCTCAAGGGCGTCTTTATCCCCGCCAAGATGACGTCGACGGGGGCCATGGACAAGCACTCCGCCCTGGCGGGGAAGGCCGCCATGGGGCGCCTTTCCCGGAAAATCAAAGAGCTGATTGCCGAAATGGCGGTCAACCTTTCCAGTGGCAGAATACATTCCTGCCCCCTCAGCTCCCAGGGGTACAACCCTTGCGATTATTGCGATTACGCCACCCTCTGCGGCTTTGAGCCGGGGGATGAGGCGCTGGCGGTGGAGCCCATGAATTTGCAGGAAGCTCTGGCAGCGTTAGAACAAGAGGAGGGTAAGCCCGGCGCCCTGTTCCGGCAGGATGCCGCGGCCCAAACGCTGCCATGAAAAAATCCGTTACATTACATATAGGTGTGCGGTGAAAGGAGGAGAATGATGGCCGGCAAGTGGACCATAGCACAACAGCAGGCAATCCAGTCCCGGAAAGGACCGGTGCTGGTCAGCGCTGCCGCCGGCAGCGGAAAGACTTCGGTGCTGGTGGAGCGGGCCATCGGCCTGATTTGCGACGAAAAGAACCCCATCGACGCCGACCAGCTGCTGATTGTCACATACACCAACGCGGCCGCCGCCGAGATGAAGCAGCGCATCGGCGCCCGGCTGGCTCAGTTGGCGCGGGAAAACCCCGGCAATCTGCGGCTGATTCGCCAGCAGGCGGCATTGTCCCGCGCCAGCATCGGCACCATCCACTCCTTTTGTCTGGGGCTGATTCGGGAAAACTTCCAGCACCTGCCCATCTCCCACGACTTTTCCGTCGCCGACGAAGGGGAGCTGGAGCTGATGCGGCAGGAATCCGCCCGCACCGTACTGGAGGAGTTCTACCAGAAGGATGAGGACGGCTCCTTCCAGGAGCTGGTGGAGCTTCTATCCGGCGCCCGGGACGACGGGCGCCTAATCCAAGTGTTGCTGAAGCTCTACGATTTTGCCAGAGCCCATCCCTTTTACTTAAGCTGGCTGGACCGGGTCCAACGGCTCTATGAAAGCAGCCCCGCCATCGAGGAAACCCTATGGGGCCGCACCCTTTTGACCTACGCCGCCGATACGCTGGACTTTTGCATCTCCGCCCTGCGCCAGATGCGGGAAAGGCTCCGGGAGGACGAAAAGGCGGAAAAAGCCTACGGCCCCGCCTTTTCCTCGGATTTGGCCCAGTTGGAGGCCTGCCGCCGCATAGTGCAGGAGGGCGATTGGGACAAAGCGGTGTCCAGCTTAAGTCGAATCGAATATGCTAAATTGGGACCATGGCGGGGCGAGGACCCCCTCAAGGCGCAGGCGCAGGCGGTGCGCCAGCGCTGCCGCAAACTCATCGAGCGCCTTTCGGACAACTACCTCAACGCCACCGGCGAAGATTTTGCCGAGGACATGGCGGACCTTGCCCCCAAGCTTGCCATGCTCTTTGATTTGGTCCGGGCTTTTGACCGGGTGTTTACCGAGGAAAAAGCCCGCAAAAAGCGGCTGGACTACTCGGATTTGGAGCATCTGGCCCTGAGCCTTTTGGCTCAGGAGCGGGAGGACGGCTCCTGCGAGCGCACACAGCTGGCGGTGCATCTGTCTCAGCAGTTCGAGCAGGTGCTGGTGGACGAATATCAGGACGTCAACGAAGTGCAGGAGCTGCTCTTTACCTGCGTTTCCCGGATGCAGCAAAACCTGTTTATGGTGGGGGACGCCAAACAGAGCATCTACTCCTTCCGGCTGGCCACCCCCGCCATCTTCCTCCACAAAAAGGAGAGCTATTCCGTCTACCAGGGGGAGGACGGGCAGTTTCCGGCCAAAATTATTTTGGATATGAATTTCCGCAGCCGCCGGGAGGTAACCGAAGGGGTCAACTTCCTCTTTTCCCTGCTGATGAGCCGCCGCCTGGGGGATATCGACTACCAAGGGGAGGAGCGCCTAGTGTGCGGCGCCACCTATCCCGAATCGGCGGCGGATTATCGCCCCCAGCTTCTTCTTCTGGACGGCACGGAATATGAGGGGAACGAAGACGGCCCCGTTTTGGAGGCTCGGCTGGTGGCGCAACAAATCGCCCAAATGCTGGCGGAAGGGTACCCGGTTTCCGATAAAGGGGAAACCCGCCCCTGCCGTCCGGGGGATTTCTGCATTTTAATGCGCTCCCCCAGAAACCGACTGCAGACGTATTTTAAGGCGCTGGAGGAGGAGGGCATTCCCGTCTGGGTTCAAAACGCCGAAGGTTTTTTGAACTTGCGGGAAGTGAGCATGGTGCTCTCCCTTTTGGAGGCGCTGGACAACCCGTTGCTGGATTTGCCTTTGGTGGCGGCGCTCACCTCTCCGCTGTTCGGCTTTTCCGACGACGATGTCGCCGCCCTGCGCCTTGCGGGGAAGAACCTTCCCTTTTATCTTGCTCTGGAAAAGGGCGCGGCCGGCGCGGTGGAAGAAGGCCTTGCCTGCCGCTGCCGGGAGTTTCTCCAGCTGTTTTCCCACCTGCGCAGCCGCGCCGCCGTGCTGCCCACCGACCGCCTGCTGCTGGAGCTGTACGCCTGTACCGACGCTCTGGCCATCGCCCAGGTGATGCCTTTGGGGGAAAACCGCCGCGCCAATCTGCTGCTGTTGGTGGAGTATGCCTCCACTTACCACGACCTGGGCTACAAGCAGTTGGGGGGCTTTGTGGGATTTATCTCCCGCTTGAAGGAGCGGGGAGGGGACCTTGCCCCCGCCGGATTGACCGGAGAAAACGGGGGGGCGGTGCAGATGATGTCGGTGCACCGCTCCAAGGGGTTGGAATTCCCCATCGTTATCCTGGCGGACACCGCCAAGAGCTTTAATAAGACGGATATCAACCAGAACTATCAGCTTCACTCGGAGTACGGATTTGCCTGTACCCGCCGAGACCCCGAAACCATGCGGCAGTTTTCCACCCTCCCCATGCAGGCCATCAAACTGGAGAGGATGCGGGATTTGCTGGGCGAGGAGCTGCGCATCCTCTACGTCGCTTTGACCAGAGCAAAGGAAAAACTGATTATAACCGGATATGTGGGCAAAAATCTTTCCAGAAAACTGGAAGGCCTGGCGGAAGAGGTGGCGAACGGCCGCCTCAATCCCCGGGCGTTGGAGGAGGCAAACTGCCCATTGGACTGGATAATGGCGGCTCTTCTCCACCATCCCGACGGGGGAACCCTTCGGGAACTGGCGGGCTGCTCCCAACTGCTTCCCCAGGCGGACGACAACCCCTGGCGGATTCAGGTGATTCCCGCCGGGGAGCGGGTCGTTCCCCAGGAGAAAACCCAGCCGCCGCGCCTTGCCCCACCGGACGAAGATTACCTTCGCCTGCTGCGGCAGCGGGCGGCCTGGCGCTATCCTTACGAGCTGCAAACCCAAATTCCCACCAAGTTGGCGGTTTCCCAGGTTTCCCACCGGGAGGACGGGGAGCATCGCTTCCGCTCCCGCCCCCGCTTCTTGGAGGCTAAGGGCCTTTCGCCCGCCGAGCGGGGCAACGCGTTGCATCAGTTCATGCAGTTTGCCGATTACCGCAAGGCTCGGGAAAACCTGGAGGAGGAAATTGACCGGATGGCCCGGCAGCGGTACCTTACCCCGGCGCAGATTGAAAGCCTGGACCGGGGCGCTTTGAAAACCTTTTTCGAAGGGCCTTTGGCACAGCGAATTTTTGCCGCCGACCAGGTGTGGCGGGAGCTGCGCTTTTTGGGGGAATACGGCAAGGATGTGCTGGGGGAGCGGCTGGAGATGGACGACGACGCCAAAGTCACCCTGCAGGGCGTGGCCGACTGCGTCTTTGTGGAACATGGCGAAGCCGTGATTGTGGACTACAAAACCGACCGGGTCAAAACCCCGGAGGAGTTGTTGGAGCGGTATGCCCTGCAGCTGCAGTTGTACCGCCGCATGCTGTCTCAGGCGCTGCCCTATCCGGTGAAGGAGTGCGTGTTGTATTCCTTCGCTTTAGGTCGAGGGATTCCGGTCAAGGTTAGCTGATTTTTGCTTTACAAATTTTTTCTGGTGGATTATACTGAATCAATAGATGTTAAACGTTTTGGATTTTATATATAAAACAGGAATAATTTTACCCACTACCAAGTTCCAACATCAATTGGTCACATACCGTTCACAGATAAGGTGTATAATAGGGTACAGGTCCAATTGGAAACCGAGGTGTAGGCATGAATTTGCTTTGTTCAAGATGTAAAGTGAGAATGGCCGTTCTGTTTCTGGCCCAGGTGGAAAATGGGGAGTTGCAGAACAAAGGCCTTTGTCTTAAATGCGCCAAGGAGCTGAACATCCCCCAGATTAAGGAAGTTATGGAAAAAATGGGAATTACCGACGAGGATATCGACGCCATGAGCGACCAGATGCAGGAATTCGTACAGGGGGATTTGGGCCTGGATCTCAACGAAGATTTCGAGGTGGGGGGCGCCCAGGCGCTTCCTTTGATTCAAAATCTGATGAGCGGCATGACTGGCGAAAGCAGCAACAAGCCGGTTTATCAGGGGCCGCCGGAGCGGCAGAAAAGCAAGGAAAGCCGAGAGGAAAAGCAGCGGCGGGAGCGTTCCCGCAGGCGCAAGTTTTTGGACAGTTACTGCGAAAACCTCACCGAAAAAGCCAAGGAAGGCAAAATCGACAACATCATCGGCCGGGAAAAGGAAATTTACCGGGTGATTCAGATACTCAACCGCAGAACCAAAAACAATCCCTGCCTGATCGGCGAGCCCGGCGTGGGCAAAACCGCTATCGCCGAAGGCATTGCCCTCAAGCTGGCCCACGGGGAGGTTCCGCCCCGCCTGGCCGAAAAGGAGCTTTATCTGCTGGATTTGACCGCTCTCATTGCCGGGACCCAGTTCCGCGGCCAGTTTGAAAGCAGAGTCAAAGGGCTGGTCAACGAAATCAAGGAAGCGGGCAACATCATCCTCTTTATCGACGAGGTGCACAACATTGTGGGAGCCGGCGACAGCGAAGGCTCCATGAACACCGCCAACATCCTCAAGCCCGCCCTATCTCGGGGAGAGATTCAGGTCATCGGCGCCACTACCTTTAACGAATACCGCAAGTATATCGAAAAGGACGCCGCCCTGGAACGCCGTTTCCAGCCGGTCAAGGTGGAGGAGCCCACCATCGAGGAATCCATCGAGGTTCTTCGGGGCGTGAAGGGATATTACGAGCAGCATCACCGGGTCAAGGTGCCGGACGAGGTGATCCGCAACGCCGTCGTCATGGGCGAGCGGTACATCACCGACCGTTTTCTGCCTGACAAGGCCATCGACTTGTTGGACGAAGCCTGCTCCTGCGCCACTCTGGCAAGCAAGGAGCTGGCGGAATACGATTCCCTCAACAAGGAACTGGCAAACATTGTAGAGGAACGGGAAGCCATGGAGGACGGCACCGAGGAGCCGGATTACGAGCGAATCGCCTGGCTGAAGGCGGAGAAGATCCGCATCACCAACCGGCTGAAGGAAATTGAGCCCAAAGCTTTGTCGGTGGAGGTCACCTCGGATGATCTGGCCAAGGTGCTGGAGCTTTGGACCGGAATTCCCGCCAGCAAAATCCGGGAATCGGAACTGAAAAAGGTGGCGAGTCTGGAAGCCGCCCTCAAAAAGAGAATTATCGGACAGGATGAGGCTGTGGAGCTGGTGGCTGCGGCCGTCAAACGTTCCCGCATTCAGATTTCGGGCCGCAGACGCCCTGCATCCTTTATTTTTGTCGGCCCCACCGGCGTGGGAAAAACCGAGCTGGTCAAGGTGCTTTCCAGCGAGCTGTTCAACACGCCCGACCCCTTAATCCGCCTGGATATGAGCGAATTTATGGAGAAGCACTCGGTTTCCAGGATTATCGGCTCGCCGCCCGGATATGTGGGCTATGACGAGGCGGGTCAGCTGACCGAGAAGGTCCGCCGTCGGCCCTACAGCGTGGTTTTGTTTGACGAAATCGAAAAAGCCCATCCCGACGTGCTGAACATTCTGCTGCAAATCCTGGACGAAGGAAAAATCACCGACGCCCAGGGACGGGTGGTGAACTTTGAAAACACCGTCATCGTCATGACCTCCAACGCGGGAAGCAATCTAAAAACCGGCTCCGTCGGCTTTACCGGCCAGCAGGAGCAGGTGGATAAGGAGCGGGCCAAAAAGGCTCTGAGCGAGTTTTTGCGCCCCGAGTTTATCGGCCGCGTGGACGAAGTGGTGGCTTTCCGGAGTTTGGATAAGGAAAATTACCGCCAGATTGCCGATTTGATGCTCAGGGAGCTGCAGGGGCCCCTGCAGGAGAAGAAGATATCCTTTACCTGGACGGACGACGCCCTTCGGGTTATCGCCGACAAAGCCTTTGGCAAAAAGGGCGGGGCCCGGGATCTGCGCCGTGTGATTCGAAAAGAGGTGGAGGATGTGATTTGCAACATCCTCATCGACGCGGGCGACAATCCTCCCAGCGCCATTACCCTGACCGTGGTGGATAATCAGCTGGTGCTGATACAAAAACATGAAAGGTAGGGACGGAAGTTTTCCGTCCCTTCTTTCTGGTTTTGCTTCCAAAACTTTGCAGAACAGTAAACGATCCCCTATATTTTTGGCGGGAATATTTATTTCTGGCCAAAGATGTGGTATACTATCCCTTGTATAACCAGCTTCCGGACAGCGGGGGTCGCACCTCATGGACAAGAAGCATCTGCCCTACAACATTCTGCTCTGCATCACGGTGGCGGCGGTGGCGCTGATGGCCGTTTACAATTTTGCGCTGCGCACTTCGGGTTATCCGGTGCTGGTGCGGTACGCCATTCCGGCGTCGTCGACGGTGCAACCGGAGAAGGAGCAGGAGTCCGCCGCTGTGTTCGAAGCCAGTTTTCCTCTGGAGCTCAATTCCGCCACCCGGGAGGAGCTGATGCTCATCCCCGGTATTGGGGAAGTGCTGAGCCGGCGCATTATCGACTATCGGGAGGAAATCGGCGGCTTTGAAAGCCTTTCCCAACTGATGGAGGTCAAAGGCATTGGAGAAGCCACCTACCAAAAAATTTCCGCCTATTTATATCTGGAGGCTCCGGAGGGCTAAAACAGGTTTGTCTTATCTGTCGTACCGGCAGTGTTGAATGAACAGGCTCTCAACCGCAGAACATACCATTGTTCCGCTTTATTTTCAACAACCAAGGGGGGTTCCACATGATCCGGATTGAAAACCATTTGGGGCAGATTCAGGTATCCAACGCCTATTTTGCCAATTTGATCGGCCATGCGGTGTCCGAGTGCTTCGGCGTTTCGGGGCTGGTCAATTCTACGCCTTCCCAAGGGCTGCGGGCTTTGATTTCCGGTAAAGATACCGAGGACAAAGGAGTGCGGGTGCGCAGCGTCGGCAAGGAGCTGGTGATTGATCTGCACATCACCGTGACTTACGGTGTCAATATTGCCGCTATTGTCAAAAGCATCATCAACAAGGTCACCTACACCGTGGAAAACGCCTGTGGCATGGCGGTTTCCAAGGTCAACGTGTATGTGGCCGACATGAAAGTAGAGTAAGGAGCTTTTTTTACCATCGGCTATTGAGATGAAATTGCTAGCAACTTATCGGCAGGGGGAGTAGATCAACCGTGATAACAGGAAGCACGTTGCGGGACGCGTTTATCAGTGCGGCCAACAGCATTGCCAATCACCGCAAGCAGGTGGATGCCCTCAACGTTTTCCCGGTGCCCGACGGGGACACCGGTACCAATATGTCCATGACTTTGGGGGCGGCTCTGGTGGAGCTGTCCGCCCTTTCCGACGATGTGGAATGTGGAGAAGTCGCTCAAGTCGTCGCCCAGGCGCTGCTGTGGGGAGCCCGGGGCAACTCCGGGGTGATTCTTTCCCTGTTGTTCCGCGGCTTTGCCAAGGGGCTTCAGGGTAAGAAGGAAATTAGTTCCCAGGATCTTGTCGTCGCTCTGGAAAACGGCGTGGAGTCGGCTTATAAAGCCGTCATGAAGCCCACCGAGGGCACCATTCTCACCGTTGCCCGGATGTCCGCTCAGCGGGCCGCCGAAGTTTTGGCGGAGCGCCCGGAGATTTCACCGGTTCAGCTTTGGCAGGAAGTGGTGGAGCAGGCCCGCAAAACGCTGGACGAAACGCCGGAGATGCTGCCGGTGCTGAAAAAGGCCGGCGTGGTGGACGCCGGAGGCAAAGGCTATCTGGTGATTCTGGAGGGAATGTATCAAGTTCTTTCCGGAGGAGCCGTCATTCAGCCCGCCAAAGCGGAGGGGGAAGCCCCCACCGAAATTCCCGACGAGCGCAACGCCGCCGGGGAATACGAGGGCGAGATTACCTTTACCTACTGCACCGAGTTCATTGTCATGAAGGAGCAGGGGAAAAGCGACCATGCCGCCCTGCGTCAATATTTGGAGTCCATAGGGGACAGCGTTGTGGTGGTGGAGGACGACGACATCATCAAATGCCATGTCCACACCGACAACCCCGGCAACGCCCTGCAAAAAGGGCTGGAAAACGGGGGACTCACCAAAATCAAAATCGAAAACATGCGGGAACAGCATGCCTCCCGCCGCAAGGAAGCCGCAGGCAAAAAGCCGGTCAACTTCCCCTACAAGGTGGTGGACCCTTCCCGGGAATACGGCTTTGTGGCCGTGGCGGCGGGAAAAGGGATACAGGCCCTGTTCAAGGATTTGGGTGTGGACAATGTCGTCAACGGCGGCCAAACCATGAATCCTTCCACCGACAATATCCTGGAAGCCATTCACGGAACCCCCGCCAAAACGGTGATTGTGCTGCCCAACAACAAGAACATCATTATGGCGGCGGAGCAGGCGGTGCGTCTGGCCGACCGGGGCGTTTATGTACTTCCCACCAAAACTATTCCCCAGGGCCTTGCCGCCATGCTGGCCTTCGACCCCGAGGCTTCCCTGGCGGACAACCAGCTGGCCATGGTGAAGGCCATCGAAAAGGTTTCCACCGGGCTTGTCACCTTTGCCGCCCGGGACAGCAGCTTCGACGGCCACAAAATTAAGAAGGACGAAATCCTGGCGCTGGAAAACGGCAAAATTTCCTTTGTGGAAAAGGATGTCAACAAGGCTTTGCTGAAACTGGCCAAGTCCATGGTAAAGAAGGACAGCACCTTTGTAACCCTGTTGTACGGGGAAGGCGTCGACCCCAAGCAGGTGGAGGAGCTGGAAGAAACACTGCGTCAGCGCTTGCCGGACGGCGTGGAGCTCGCCGTCATCAACGGCGGACAACCGGTGTACTATTATATCCTGGGGGTAGAGTAGAGCCTTTCTTCGGTGTACCGGAAGCCAAATTTCATCTGGTATCCTGAGAGTCGTGCAGCAAAAACCTGTTTTGGATGCACTATAACATTGGGCGGTATGCTGACTGGCATACCGCCTTTGCTGGGAAAAGCTTCTATTTCTATCGGAAATACACTGGTCGATTTCATGTTGCATTTCCCAAGTCTTATGATATAATTTGAAAATACGGACATGCGCTAGACTGCAGTCAATTACTTGGAGGTCGATGTCATTTTGAAGAAGATTTTAGCTTTATTGCTGGCTGCACTGATGATTGTCAGCTTGGCGGCCTGCTCCAGTCGGGAACCCGCTCCTGCGGACGAGGAATCTTCCAGTCCTTCCTCATCCCAGCAGTCGCCATCTTCCAAAGCGGAAGAACCTAAAGAAACGTACATACTGCCCGATTTCCCCGATCATGGCGAAGACATTGCCAAAGCGAAGGAAATTAACAGCGACACCGTAGGCTGGCTGCGGATTCCCGGCACCACCGTGGACGACGCGGTGCTCTGCTACATGGATCCCAACGACTACAACCAGTACTACCTCCGGAAGGACATCTACAAAAACTACAGCATGGAAGGCGTCTATTTCGCCGACTGCCGCAACCAGTTTGACGGCACCGCAGCAGGCCTTTCCCACAACACCACCATCTACGGCCATGCTTTGGATCTCAACGACGACCCCGACGCCATCCGCTTCAGCCAGCTGAAAAAGTTCTGGGATATTGACTTTGCAAAGCAACATCCCTACATATACTTCTCCACCGAGGAAGAAGACCTGGTTTGGGAGATTTTCGCGGCTTTCTTCACCACCACCAATCACGATTACATCAATCCCCTGGATAACGCCAGCGAAAGCCAGGTTCAGAAGTTCCTGGACGAGGCGAGAGCCCGTTCCGACTACGACTACAATGTGGAAGTTTCCACCGACGACAAGCTCCTCACCCTTTCCACCTGCGTTTACAAGCTGAGCCCCGGCCGGTATCCCAACGAATACCGCTACGTGCTGATGGCCAAACTGGTCACCGACGACAACTACAAAAAAGAGGCTGATTTGGTCGCCAACGACGATGTGCTCGGCCCCGACGAAGCCTACAACGGTTAAATTTGATTAATAAACGCCCCCGTTACAGCTAGCCTGTGACGAGGGCGTTTTCCTATGCATTATTTACTCGAACATCATGTAGCGGACGAAGTTTTCCGCAAAAACGGGGTTTGTCGTAAGCTCCACGGTGCGGGCTTTGGCCGCCGTCTCCTCCGACAGGGGGATCAGCCTTTTCTGCTGCAGCAGCATGGAAGCTCCCCCATGGGCTGCGTTGCCGATGACCCTGGAGCGAGGCAGCAGCGTTTGGGGAATCAAACCGATTTTCGCCCCGCTTTTTAAATTAAGATAGCGCCCAAATCCTCTGGCAATGTAGAAGGTTTCCACCTGCGGCTTTCGCCGAAATGGCCGTTAGTTTTTGTAAAGCCACTGGTAACTTTTATAAGATAAGAATAAGGCCTCCAGTCAAACTGGAGGCCTTATTGTATGTCTTTACGCTGTCACGGTTGAGGAATGAACCATCCTCCATTCCACAGACTATACCCCCAAAATGATTGTACTAACCCGATGTTTTTGGCAAAAATCCGTCGCAACCAAAGGGAGGAAAACCTGCGCGACCTTAAAACTTCGCGGTCAAAATTTGAATGCCCAGGGATACAAACACCACCAGAGTGTCCGTTATAAATCCCAGAATCATCGGCTTAAACCCAATGTTTTTAATGTCCCCGTAGCTGGTTTTCAGCCCGATGGCCGAAAGGGCGGTAATCATCAAAAATTTGGAAGTTTTGGAAAGGGGGGGAACCGCCACTTCGGGAATGATGCCGGTGCTGCGCAGGGCCACAACCACCAGGAAGAAAACAATAAAGAAGGGAAAGATTTTTTTCCAATTGATGGGGGCTCGTCCCTGAATGCCTTCGGCTCTGGCTTCCAGCCGCTCGGTGATGACCGAGAACATCAAAACGTAGGGGATGATAAACAGGGTCCGGGTGAGTTTGACAATGACGGCGGTGTTGCCCGCCAGCTCCGAAAAGGCGTAGCCTGCCGCCACCACCGACGAGGTGTCGTTGACCGCCGTACCCGTCCATAAACCGTAGCCCATGTCCGACATACCGAGAGCCATGCCAATCCACGGGAACACAACCACGGTGAGAATGTCAAAGATAAAGGTGGAGGAAATGGCGTAGGCAATATCTTCGTCTTTTGCCTTGATAACCGGGCCCACGGCCGCCACGGCGGAGCCGCCGCAGATGGCGGTGCTCACCGCAAGGAGGTTGGTCAGCTTCCAGTTCATGCCGAACTTTCTGCCGATGAGGTTTCCAAAGCCAAAGGCGGTGGCCATGGTAAACAGCATCACAAACAGCGCGTATTTTCCCACATTGACCACCTGGGCAAAATTCATGTTTACGCCCATGAGAATGATGCCGGCCCGCAGCACCATTTTGGATGCGTAGTTGACTCCTGGATGGAATTGCTGATAACGGTTGAACAGGGGATTCAGCGCCATGCCCACCAGAAGAGCCATCACCGTGGCTCCTATGATGTCACCCGGTATCAGGTTGCTCAACAGCATGGCGACCACTGCCACACAAGCGCTGAGCAGCAGTCCGGGTGTCAGAGTTTTTGCTTTCTGAATCATTGTACCAATGCGCCTCCAAATTTTGAGAATCTGACTGCTCCACTATACCACGTTTCGTTTATAAAATAAAATGATAAGTTTTTATAGTTATATAAATTAAATTTACATTAATGACTGACATTCGCTGCGCACAAAAAATCCTCCCTCTGCGGCGACAGAGAGAGGATTTTTCTGAATGAATAACTTAATTCAGCACGGCAATTCCGATGTTGAGGTAGGTGGCGAAGAGAATCCAGAGCAGGTAGGGAACCATCAAATATCCCGCCGCTTTTTTCAGCTGGTAGAATCGAATCGCGGTAATCAAAACCAGAACGTCCAGCAAAACGATGACGCCGACGGAAAGCCACAACCGTTGCCAACGGAAAAACACGATGGGCCAGAAAAAGTTGACAATCAGCTGCGCCCAATAGAACGCCATCGCCGCTTTGCTATCAGCATGCGGCCCGATTTGCAGGATGCAATAAGCCGCAATGGCCATCAAAAGATAAAGAATCGGCCAGATAATGCCAAAAACCCATCCCGGGGGTGCCAGCGGCGGTTGGCGGAAGGACGTGTAGACTTCCTGATTGTTGCCGGAAAGCAAGCTGCCCAGAATGCCGATGAGCTCCGTGATGAGGACAATTTCCAACAGATCAAACCAATTGACTTTTTTCATATAAAATACACCCCGGTACAGTATACGCAAAATCAATTGGTTTATTCGTTATGCAGCCTGTCTTGTTATCTTGCGTTCAGCCATTCCAGCACGGGATTGAGATTTTCTTCTTTGACGCCGTCAAACCCGTTTTCCAAATGGGCAATGGCTTCCCTGGTCTTTTCATCCTGGTTCTTGCGCTTTTTCAGCATCGCCACAAAGAAGAAAAGCATTACCTTATCCATGCCATTCATTTCCCGCAAGGGCAGACAGCCGCCCCGCAGATAGAAAAAGGGCAGGTGCTCAATTTGGTTCCTCGCCTTGACGGTTTGTTCATTGGGTTCTGCGGCGGGGGCGGTGCCGGTGGCGCAAACCGCTTTCAGGTTATAGTTGCGCACTTTCTTCAGCCCCTGAATGGTGCCCGCCTTCATCCAGCCCAGAAAGATGATTTCTTCCTTTTGGTCCACCTTTGCCAGATCTTTGACCGAAAATATTCTCATTCCGGTTTTCTGGGCGAGCCAGTCGGCGTATCGCTTGGTGAACCCTGTTTTGGACTCGTACACAATAACCATGAAACCTCCGGCCTTTCTTCCGCAAAGTTGGAATTATTGTAACTTATCCTACCACATTCTTTTAGAATTTACAAACCAATCTTTTCGCCGGCTTCCGACAAAGCCTGAGAGACCGCCTGCACCTCCTGCCGAAGGACCTCCCGGTCCTCGTTTTTCAGAGCGTCGATGCGGGAGTAGAGGGTTTCCCCATAGGCCAGCAGCCCGGGAATATCCAGCGGCGCCGGCTCCTGGGGCAGGTACCGGTAGAAGTTGTGATGGTAGATGTTCTGCAGGGTCTTTGCGTCTAAGTCGAGGCCTTTGCAGCGTTCCTCAAATGCCACGAATTTCTCGTCGGTTTCCATCACCCTGCGCAGGCAGCCCACCGTTTCCCGCCAGTGGCCGGAATAGGTGTCGGTTCCAAACAAAATCCGGTGGGAGTAGTTGGCGAAGAACTGGCGCCAGTCGTCATACCGCTGGGCAAAGCTTTCGAACATCTCCCAGCCGGGGGTGATGTCATAGCTCATGTTGGGGTAGGTGTCGAAATAATGGCGGGTCTTTTCCAAATCGGTGGAGGTAAAGAAGAAGTGAGCGAAAATGATTTTCAGCCGGGGGTGCTTTTTTAGAATGTTGATAGCTTCCGTTTCAATTTCCTCAAAGGTGGGGTACCCGCCGTAGCCCTCGGCGCCATAGCAGAGGAGCTTACCTTGCGCCTTGGCCCACTGGGGCATTTTGTCCCAGTACCAGAACTCCCAGGGGTCGTTGACGTGGTACAACACGGGGAACCCCGTTTCCTCCAGGTAGGAGAACATGGGGTCGTAGTCGGGGTGGTCAAGAGGCACGCCAATCCGGCGGCGCATGGTGGGTTTGCCGTCCATCATTTTAATGCCGTCGAACCCTAGGGAGCGGTAGAGTTTGACCTGCTCCAGCATATCCGCTGCGGAGGGAATACCCGTTTCCGGGTAATGGACCGCCGCGAAGGCGTAGCCTTTCCCTCGCGCCTTTGCCTTGATGTAGGCGCACAGCAGGTTATTGGCCATCCACCTGGGCAGGTAGGAGGCTCCCGAGAGCATATTAAACTTTTCGTAGCCTAGCTCCTCCACCATGGCCAGGGTGGCGTCGGCAGTTTCCAGAGAAAAGGCGTGGATGTGAACGTCGTTGACGGGATACTTAAAAAACATAGCGCACCCTCCTGTCATTATGCGTCCATGTGTTTGGCGGAGATGTACCGCGCCATCAGGGCGACGGCGGTTGCCGTTCCAAAGAGAAAAGCGGCTGCCAGAAAGGGTAGGGTGTTGTCAATGGTGTAGACAAACCCCGAAAGCAGGGAGCCGATGACGCTCCCCATCGTTTTGGAGGACTGAAACAGGCCGGCGGTGGCCCCCATTTGTTGGGGAGGGGCGGAACCCACCACCATTACCTGCAGCAGGGAATTGGCGATGGAGTTAAACAGGCTGAAGGCTATGGCGAAAAACAGCAAATCGGCCCTGCCCCGGGCACAGAACACCGCGGCCAGAGTCAGGGCGCAAAGGCCGTACAGAATGGCCTGAGAGACTGCAAGCCTGCGGGACTGCAGCAGGCGGCGACACACCAGATAATAGCCGGCGAGCCCCAGCAAGCCCATTCCCGCCCGCACCATTCCGATGTACGAGGGCGGAAACTGCAAATTTTTATTTAAGAAATAGTTGTATGCTTCGTCAAACAAGTTGGTGCCCACAGTAACGGTGACGGTAAGCGCCAGGGAAATCAGCAGCGCCGGATTCATAAACGTTCTGGCGCTGCGAAACGCCTCCAGTGGGTTTGGAGCTTGGGTTACCGCCGCCGCATGGCGGGGAGGCTCTCCCACCAAAGGCAGCAGGGTGACGCCGCACAGGATCAGCAGCCCGATTTGCAGGGCGAAGGTATAGCCGTGGGAAATGTCCCCCAGCAAGCCGCCTACCAGATAGCCCAGCGCGCTGAACAGGGTGCTGCAGGTGACGTGCAGGGCAAGATTCCGGTTTCGCATTTCCCCGCCGCCCGCCTCGGCAAAGTAGGCCATGGAGTTGATGAGGTGGCCCCCGTTGAAGCAGCCGGTGACCCCGCGGGCTAAAATCAAAGTGGGCGCGTTGTAGCAAAAGCAGAGAATGGTTTGCCCTACGGCGCTTCCCAACACCGTAATGGTGAGGATGGGCCCTCTGCCGTAAGCGTCGCTGAGCCTTCCCCACAACGGCGCCAGCAGGAAGGAAAAGAAACTCATGGCGGCAAAGGCAATCCCAAACATATAGTCGGGGATACCCAGTCCGCTGATGATGGCGGGAGTGATGGGAAACGCCATGGGGCAAGCCATCGCATAGAGAAAAAACCAGGGAAAGTACCGGCGCAGGGTGAGGGGAGAGGGGTTAATGTTCATAATACTTCATCAGCTCCATGGCTTTTTCCACGGTGATGTTGGCTTTAAAGCAGCCCATCTCCAGCGTGGAATACCCTCCCATGACGTTGGCCATCTGCATGGATTTTATCATGTCCCACCCCTGGCAGATGCCGTAAATGATTCCCGCCAGGAAGTTGTCTCCGGCGCCAGTGGTGTCCACGGGGATCAGGTGCTCCACCGCCCCCACCCGGACGATTTCCCCGTCCAGCAGCGCCATGCAGCCGGATTTGCCCGTCTTGACCACCGGGTATTTGACGTATTCTCCCAAGCAGCGCAGCGCCTCCTGCGGAGTGGCGGTGTCGGTCAGCTTCATGGCCTCTTTGTCGTTGGGGACGAACACGTCGGTGTGGCGGAGGATGTGTTTGTAATTTTCCAGCCGCAGCTGGTCGCTCCAACCCACGTCGTAGACAACGATGGTGCCGTCCTGTTTAAGTTTTTTTAGCACCGCCTCGCTTTGAGGGGCAAAGCAAACCTGGCTACCTTTCAAAAAATCGTAGACCTCCTGGTCGGAAAGGTCCGCGTCGGACGCCCGTTCGTTGTAGGCAAGGAAGGAGCGGTCTTCCGGAAAGGAAAAGACGCTGGTAATCACCACCGGCTTGCCCTTCCCGCGGTACAGGTTGTGTACGTTGTGAAAGCCCTCCTGCTCCAGTAGCTGCAGGGAAAAACGGCTGAGCAGGTCGTCTCCCAGAAAGGTGCCCAACTTGGCGGGAATCCCCATCCGGGAAAGCAAAATGGGCAGAACCTGAGGGCCTCCCCCCAGCTGAATTTCGAACCGTTCGGCAAACACTTCTTCCCCCAATAAGGGAAAACCGGGGAATCCGGCAAATATCATGTCAACGTTCATCTGCGCAATTACGGCAACTCGGCTCATAGAGATACCTCACCGTCCTAACATGGGGGATTCAGACAGTTTCAGTATACAGGAAAACCTTTTCCTGTCAACCTGGAAACATAGATTCCGCAGCCCCACCCTCTTTTTCGTCTGTCTGACCGAAAGGAAGTCGGCAGACTGCAAAATGTGACAGAAAAATGGTTTGGACAAAGGGTTTGCACTTTGAAAGATTTACAGCAGGGTTATAAATTATGAAAAATTGAAAGAAATCATTGACAGGAAAAGGTTTTCCTATATAATAGTGACAACAAAGCAAGGATGCGGATGGGGAGGGGCCATGCAGGTCGACATCAAATTCATTGCCAGAAAAGCCGGGGTGTCGCCGGCGACGGTTTCCAGAGTGCTGAACGGCACCAAACCGGTGAGCAAGGCCCTGCAGGCCCGAGTGCTGGAGGAAGTGGAGCGCTACGGCTACCGGCCCAATTCCCTGGCCCGGGGACTCATTCAGGGAAAATCCAGCTTAATCGGCGTCATTGTGCCCAATGTGTCGGATTTGTTCCACGCCAAGGTGATTTCGGGCATCGAGGCCGGCGCCAACGAGCACGGGTACAACGTCATCCTCTCCAACATCTACACCGATATGGAGCGGCAAAAGCGGGCCTTTGCCATTCTCAGGGAGCGCCGGGTGGACGGCATCATCCTGCTCCACGAAAACACCCCTCGGCAGATGGAGGAAATCCTCCCTTTGGTGGAAGTCCCCCTGGTGCTGGCCAGCGTCAACGTCCCCGGCTCCTGCCTTCCCACCGTTGGCATCGACGACGAGCGGGCCGCCTACGACACCGTCTCCTATTTGATACGGCTGGGCCACAGGCGGATTGGCGGCATCTTTGTGTCGGACAGCTACACCCTCAACGATTTGAGGCGGCGCGGCTACCTGCGGGCCATGGCGGAACACGGCCTGCCGGTGGAGGAGCGGTATATGGTCACCGCCGCCTGCACCATGGAGGAGGGGGAGGCCGCCGCCGAACAGCTGTTCCGGGAAACCCCGCCCCCCACCGCCCTGTTCTGCGTGGCGGACGAACTGGCTCTGGGGGCGGCAAACTATCTGCTGGACCGGGGCTATCGGCTGCCGGAGGACGTTTCCATCACCGGATTTGACGACATCAATTTGGCTTCGGTGCTGCGGCCCAAGCTCACCACCATCCACCAGCCCATGGAGGAAATCGGCCGTCGGGCCGCCGGTATGCTCCTTTCCTTAATGAAGGGAACCCCCCTGGAACAGACCCATGTGGTGTTGCCCCACCGATTGATTGTGCGGGAAAGCTGCTGCCCGCCCCGGGAAGCTTTGTAATGGAACTGGGCCTGTATCTGGCAGGCTGACAATAGCCCGATCCGAACGCTCTTGAATTATGGAATGGAGGTATCTTCCCGTATGAAAAAGGTGTTATTGATTGTTCTTAGCATCTGCCTCATTCTCGGCCTGGCATCTTGCACCAATTCAAGCGCACCGAGTCCCGCTTCTTCGCAGGCATCGCCCGCCGCGGGGCAGGGCTCCGCAGCTCCGTCGGCTTCCGCGCCTGCTCCCGCCGCCGAACCCGTCACCATTACCTTTGGCATGTGGGACGAAAACCAGAAGCCTACATACGAGCAGATTATCGCTAAATTCATGGAAGAAAACCCCAACATCAAGGTGGAGCTGATTCTGACCCCCTGGGACCAGTACTGGACCAAGTTGGACGCTGCGGCGGGGGCCAAAAATGACCCGGATGTTTACTGGATGAACGTGTATATGCCCAAGTATGCCGACGCCGGCGTGCTGGAGCCTCTGGACAGCTACATCGCCGCCGACAAGGTGGACTTGAGTCTCTGGGCGGAAGGCGCCGTCTCCATGTACCAGTACAACGGCAAGCAGTGGGGCATTCCCATCAACTCCGACAGCGTGGTGGTGGCCTACAACAAGGCGATTTTTGACAAGTACGGGGTGGAGCATCCCAAAGAGGGATGGACCTGGCAGGATATGGTGGACCTCGGCGCTCAGCTGCGGGATAAAATCGCCGCCGCGGGAGGCAGCGAGTACCCCATGGTCATGGAGCTGGACGGCCAGCCCTCGTACCTGCAGTTTATCACCCAGAACGGCGTCAACCTCTATCCCGACCTGCAGACCCAGAACTGGGCGGCTCCCGGCACCATCAAAGCCTTTGAGGACATCGTGGCCCTGATGGATGCCAACATCATGCCTCCCAACAAGGTCCTTTCCGATACAAAGGGCACCGACTTGTTCATCTCCGGACGGGCGGCTATGGTCTACGTGGGCAGCTGGAAGGCCATTGTGCTGGATGAATGCGACATCGCCAAAGACATCGGCCTTGTCACCATGCCCAAGAAGGACGACAACAACAAGTGCGCTGTGGGCGGCATCAGCTTTGCCATGAGCGCCAACTCCAAGAACAAGGACGCCGCCTGGACCTTCCTGAAATACATGGCGGGGGAGGAGTCCTCCAGAATGCAGGCGGAAGCCAGAATCATGATGCCTGCCTGCATCTCCGCCCAGGAGTTTTACTCTCCGCAGTTTAAGAACATTCCCGGAGAGGTTTTCCCCAAACAGGCCAACATTTCGGCGCCTTATCCCTTCCATCCGGCGGGACCCAGTTGGGGTCAGGACCAGACCGATATCACCAACAAGATTTACAACAAGGAAATTACCGCCGAAGAGGGCTGCAAGCAGCTCGCCGAAATTGCCCAGAAGTACATCGACGAATACAACAAGAAATAACGCCATCACTAATTGCACTTTCAGCGCCGGAAGCCCGGCGGAGAAAACATCCGCCGGGCTTGATTGATTGATTTTGCACAGGGGGCGGTATTGTGCTGCAACGGAAAAGATGCAGCCGGCAGGCACGCAGGGAGGCCGTTTCGGCCTATCTGTTTATTCTGCCTCTGCTTCTTGGTTTGGGTGTCTTCAACGTCTATTCCTTTGGGGTGAACATTTACTACAGCTTTACCAACAAATCCAGCTTTGGTATTCCCAACTGGGTGGGGCTGAAGAACTATATCGATTTGTTCCAAAACGAAAAATTTTATTCCGCTCTGTCCAACACCTTCAAGTATGTGGTAATTTGCGTACCCTGCGTCGTCATTCTGTCCATCTTCGTGGCGGTGCTGCTCAATACCAACATTCGGGGAAGGGGCGTCTACCGCACCCTGGTGTTTTTGCCGGCCGTCACCATGCCGGCCGCCATCGGCCTTATCTGGAAGTGGATTTTCAACTATGAGTTCGGCATCCTCAACCACCTGCTGTCGGGCTTTGGAATCGAAAAGATTGCGTGGCTGTCCGACCCTGAATATGTGTTGCTTTCGGTCTGCGTGGTGGTAATTTGGGCCGACGTCAGCACCCGGGTCATCATTTTGTTGGCGGGGCTGCAGAACATTCCGGACGTCTACTACGAAGCTGCCCGCATCGACGGCGCCAACTCTGCGCAAATCTTTTTCCGGATTACCCTGCCCCAGCTTTCCCCCTCCATCTTTTTTGTCACCGTCATGGAAATCATCGGCATCTTCCAGATTTTCGACTTTATCTTCCTGATGATTCCCAGAAGTTCCAGCGGCGTGTCCCATGCCCGCAGCCTGGTCAGCTATTTCTACGAGGCGGCCTTCCAGGAGTACAAAAAAGGCTACGGAGCCGCCATCACCCTGGTGCTTTTCCTGATTATCCTGGTGGTGACCATTTTCCAGATGTGGATGCAGAAAAAATGGGTCCATTACGAATAAGGGAGGGCGGACGCCGTGAAAACACAGCGGAAGTATCGTTGGTTGATTCACCTTGTTTTAATTTTACTGTCCTTTTTTACCCTGGGGCCCTTTTTGTGGATGGTGATTACCTCCTTCAAAACCTTTGACGAATCCATCCGCATCCCCATGACCTGGCTGCCCGAAGTGTGGCAGACGGCCAATTACGTGGAAGTCTGGCACAAGTTTCCCTTCTTCCGGTTCTACTTCAACACCTTTTTTGTCATGGCGGTGGTGGTAGTGGGGCAGCTGCTGATTTGCTCCCTGGCGGCTTACGCCTTTGCCAGGCTCCAGTTCCCCGGCCGAAACGCCATCTTTCTGTTCTGCCTCAGCTTGATGATGGTCCCGGGGCAAATCTTCACCATCCCTCACTACGAAATTATGGTGAAGATGCATTTGGTGGACACCGTTACCGCCCTGTGGCTGCCCAAACTGTTCAGCGTTTTTGGGGTGTTTATGCTCCGTCAGTTTTTCCTCACCCTGCCCCGGGAATTGGACGAAGCCGCCAAAATCGACGGCGCGGGCTACCTGCGGATTTACGGGCAGATTCTGCTGCCTTTAATCAAGCCCGCCCTCATTTCCCTTGCCATTCTCACGGCGCTGACCACCTGGAAGGATTTGATGTGGCCCCTTATCATCAACTCCAGTTACGATAAGCTGACCCTTTCCGCCGGACTTGGTCTGCTGATTGGGGAGCACACCACCTATTATCCTCTGGTGATGGCGGCGGCGGTGCTGGCGGTATGGCCCATGCTGGTGCTGTTCTTCCTGCTGCAAAAGCACTTTATTCAGGGCATTGCCCTGACCGGAACCAAGGCATAACACAAACTCCCCTCCAACTAGCGGGAGGGGAGTTTTTTGCGAATACTTTCATGCTGGAGATGAAGTGGATGAAGCTGACGGTAATCGGTGGCGGCGGGGTCCGCGCCCTGATGCTGGCAAAAAGTCTCGCCTTACAAGGCAAAGACCTAGGGATTGACGAAATCGTATTTATGGACAACGACCCGGAAAAGCTGCGGATTTTCGGAGGAATGGCGGGGGAAGTCATCCGGCGGCTGGGAGGGGACTTTACCTATTCCTATACCAACGACCCCCGGCATGCCCTTGCCGGCGCCGACTATGTCATCACCACCATACGGGTGGGGGGAGACGCCGCCCGGGTGGCGGACGAGCGAATTGCCATTTCCCACGGGCTCATCGGCCAGGAAACCACCGGCGCCGGCGGCTTTGCCATGGCCATGCGCTCCATCCCGGCGCTGGCGGAGTACTGCGCCCTCATCCGGGATGTGGCAAGCCCGCATGTGATGGTGTTTAACTTCACCAATCCCGCCGGGCTGGTCACCCAAGCCATGCGGGATTTGGGCTACGATTTTGTCTACGGCATCTGCGACGCCCCGTCGGGGCTGCTGCGGCAGATTGCCCGCCTGCTGGAGGTTTCCCCCCAGGAAATGACCATGGATGTGCTGGGGCTCAACCACCTTTCCTACTTTGGCAACATCACCTGCCGAGGAGAGGACGTCACAGCGGCGCTGCTTTCCAATCCCAGGCTTTACACCGAAACGGACATGCGGTATTTCCAGCCGGAGCTTCCCCAAAAGATGGGCCTGCTGCTCAACGAGTACCTCTATTACTATTACTACCGGAAGCAGGCGGTGGAGCACCTGCAGAATGTGAAGCAGACCCGGGGGGAAAGTATTCTTTCCATCAACCGGGAAATGCTGTCCGCCCTTCGCGGTATGGATCCTGTCCGGGATTTTGATAAAATGCTGCAAATCTATTCCGACTGTAACCACCGTCGGGAGCTAAGCTACATGGCGGGGGAAACCGGTATTGCCCGCAACCGGGAGGCCGCCCCCCTCTACGACATTTACCAGCCCGACGACGGGGGATACGCCGGGGTGGCGATGGCATTTGTCCGGGCCAGACAGTTGGAAATGGAAAGTCAAATGGTCCTGTGCCTGCCCAACGGCAACACCGTAGACTGGCTGGAGCCGACGGACGTCATTGAAACCACCTGCTACATCGGCCCGGAAGGCGCGACGCCCAAGAAAGCGCAGATGGAGCTACCTTCTTCCGCAAAGCACCTGATTTCCTCGGTAAAGCTTTACGAGCGGCTGGCGGCGCAGGCCATCCTCCACCGGGATAAAGCGCTGGCACGGGAGGCTTTGACGGTTCATCCTTTGGTGAACTCTTACTCCCTCGCCCAATCCCTGTTGGAGGAATATTTGAGCGCTCACGCCCCCTGGGTTGGAGAGTGGAAATAAATGGTGAATACAGAACAAGCCCCAGGCGGATGATGCCTGGGGCTTCTTTGCCATTTAAAGGAGACGCTTAAGGGAGGGGGTTGCAAAAACAGGTTGGTCGGAGTGGCGGGACTCGAACCCGCGGCCTCTTGGTCCCGAACCAAGCACGCTACCACCTGCGCTACACCCCGTAATCCAACAAAAAACGCCGCACAGCTTTAACATAATGGTGAACCCCTACCACAACGATAGGGGTTCATCACTTTGGTTGCCCGACTAGGATTCGAACCCAGACAAACAGAGTCAGAGTCTGTCGTGCTACCATTACACAATCGGGCAATCTCTCTGCAGCTTTTACATTATAGCTATTTGCTGGAATTTTGTCAATAGCTTTTCGACAGGAACTTTAAGATAAATAAAACTCCAAAATTCCTGATAATGACGGCGTTTCTTAGCTTTTGAGCCGGATGAACACGCCCATTATCCATATTTCACACAAATACAAAGTAAGTTTGGTAAAACAAATTGGCGGGAAGATAAAAATTCTGTCACCCCCTTCCCTTTATCGATTTATTATGATAATATATTAAAACAAAGAGAGAAGATTCCCATCTGCATAAGGAGGACATATACAATGAAAAAGATAATTTCCCTTGTTTTACTGCTTGTCATGGTGGCCCTGACCGCTTGTGGCGGTTCCGGCACGGCGTCTTCCCAACAAGCTTCCTCGTCTGCCTCTTCGGAGCCGGCATCCCAGTCCGCCGCTGAAAGCGCCCCCGCCGCCGAAAGCGATTACGAATACGTGAAAAACAAAGGCAGCATGCTGATCGGGTACACCGTATACGAGCCCATGAACTACACCGACGAAAACGGCGTCTTTACCGGGTTCGACACCGAGCTGGCCCAAGCGGTGTGCGAGGAACTGGGCGTCACCCCCGAGTTTGTGGAAATCAACTGGGACACCAAGGAAATTGAGCTGAACGCCAAGAGCATCGACTGCATCTGGAACGGACTGACCATCACCGACGAGCGCAAGGAAACCATGTCCATCACCAACCCTTACGTGAAAAACGCGCAGGTCATTGTGATGAAGGCGGACGCCGAGTACACCGACCCTTCTTCCCTGATTGGCAAGACGGTCTGCGCCGAAGCGGGCAGCGCCGGTGAAAAGACCATTGAGGAAAACGAGAGCCTCTCTCAAGCCCAATACATCTCCAAGGAAGTGCAGACCGCCTGCCTGATGGAGGTGGCCGCCGGAACCGCCGACGCCGCCGTTCTGGACCTGACCTTGGCCAACGCCATGATTGGAGAGGGAACCGACTACAGCAACCTTGCCATTCGGGACCGTCTGGCGGTGGAAGATTACGGCGTTGCGTTCCGCAAAGGCTCCGACTTGTGCGATAAAGTCAACGACATTTTTGCAAAACTCAAGGCTGACGGCACCATGACCGCTCTCGCCGAAAAATACGGTTTGGATTTGGCATAAAAATGGGACTTGATTTGGCGCGGTAAAGCAAATAAAATAAGAAAAGCAAATAAAACGAACCCGGGGTGGGGGAATCCCTGCCCCGGGGGAATCTTTTGAGGTCCTGTTATGAGTAACTTTTCTACCATTATGGCGCGGCTGCTGGAAGCGTTCCGGCTCAACGGTCAACTGTTTATCCTCACTCTGGTCTTTGCCCTGCCCCTGGGGCTCATTATTGCCTTTGGCTCCATGAGCCGGTGGAAACCACTTTCCCTGCTGACCAGAACGGTGGTTTGGATTATCCGGGGTACTCCTTTGATGCTGCAAATCATCGTCATCTTTTTTGCGCCGGGACTGCTGGGCTGGGGCTCTCCCTGGGGAGCCGGCGCCAGCGGGCGGTTTTCGGCCGCCACGGTGGCCTTTGTCATCAACTACGCCTGCTATTTTTCCGAAATCTACCGGGGAGGCATCCAGGGCGTCCCCAAGGGGCAGACGGAGGCGGGGCAGGTGTTGGGGATGACCAAATCCCAAATTTTCTTTAAAGTTACCCTGTTGCAGGTCGTCAAGCGGATTTTGCCCGCCATGTCCAACGAAATCATCACACTGGTGAAGGACACCTCTCTGGCCCGCATCATTTCCAACAAGGAAATCATCATGATGGCCCACGAATACACCGCCAAAGGCCTCATTTGGCCCCTGTTCTTTACGGGAGTGTTTTTCCTGGTCTTTGTGGGAGCCCTCACCCTGCTGTTCAACGCGCTGGAAAAGAAGCTGGATTATTTCCGCTGCTAAACGCAATCCGCTACATACCGAAAACATCTGCGGCGAGGTATCACATGGCTATATTAGAAGTGGAGAACATTTATAAAAATTTCGGAGAAACCCAGGTGCTGAAGGGAATCAGCTTTTCCCTGGAGCAGGGGCAGGCCCTTGCCATCATCGGAGCATCCGGTTCGGGCAAGACGACGCTGCTCCGCTGCCTGAATTTCTTGGAGCGCCCGGACAGGGGAATCATTCGGGTCAACGGTGACGTGCTCTTTGATGCTCAGGACCCTTCCACCCAGTTGGAAAAGGAAATCCGCAAAAAGCGGCTGAATTTCGGGCTGGTGTTTCAGTCCTTCCACCTGTTTCCCCAGTACACCGTACTGAAAAACGTGACCCTGGCCAGCGAGCTGCTGACCAAAGAGCAGCTCAAGCATCAGGGAAGAGCCGCCCTGCGGGCCGCTTATCAGGACATTGAAGAGCAGGCCCGGATGCTCCTGGACCAGATGGGCCTGTTGGATAAAGTCAACGCCTATCCCCACCAGCTTTCGGGAGGACAGCAGCAGCGGGTGGCCATTGCCCGGGCGCTGGCCCTTCACCCCAAGATTCTGTGCTTTGACGAGCCCACCTCCGCCCTCGACCCGGAACTGACGGGGGAGGTGTTGCGGGTGATTCGGGGACTGGCGGAAAAAAAGACCACTATGGTGATTGTCACCCACGAAATGGCTTTCGCCCGGGACGTGGCCGACCACGTCATCTTTATGGACGACGGCGTCATCGTCGAGGAAGGCCGCCCGGAAGACTTGTTCTCCAACCCGAAGGAAGAGCGCACCCGTCAATTCCTGTCCCGTTATTCTTCCTCCAATTAATTACCGAACACAAACAGACCCTCTTTCCAGCAAGGAAAGAGGGTTTTTTGTATGCGCGTCAATATTTCGGTCAATAATTGGCAAAATAAAATTAATAATCATTTTCATATTGACCCGCATACAATATCGTGTTAAACTGAAAATCGCTATTAAATTGGGTTTAGAGGTGGGGGAAGTGAAACGTCCAAGCAGATACAATACAAAGCAAAGCCAGGCCATTCTTTCCTATATTGCCTCGCTGAATGGGGAGCATACTACTGCCAGCCGCATACAGGCCCATTTTAGCAGTATCGGGTCGCCCATCGGTATCGCCACCATTTACCGGCATCTGGAACGCCTGGTGGAGTGCGGCAAGGTGCACAAGTACAACATCGACGGCGTTTCCGGAGCCTGCTACCAGTATTGCGGCGCCGACGAGCACCGTTACCTCCACTTGAAATGCGAAAGCTGCGGGGAAATTTCCCACTTTCAATGCGACCTTTTGGACGACGTGGAACAAAGCATCTACAAGGAGAGCGCCTTTAAGGTCAACCCCCGTAAAACCGTTCTTTATGGCCTTTGCGCCAACTGCGCCCGGCACTGAACCAAAACCACAGGGAGGGAATTGGGTGAATCGCCTCAGGATACGGCATGCTGCCCTTTTGTTTTGCGCCCTGGTATTGGTGTTTGCCGTGCTGTCCGCCGCCTTGGCCATTGAGCATGGCCTCCACGAGTGCGCCGGCCACCGATGCCCCATCTGTTTCTGGTTTTACCGGACAGCCAAATTCCTTCAGCAGATGGTTTGGGTGACTACAGGCTCGCTTTTTGCGGCGGGGCTGTGGGGTTTGCTCTTTGCCGCTTCCTCAGGGGCGAAAAGCCGGGAACACTCTTTCACTCTATGTTCGCTAAAGGTTCGACTGAACCAATAAGGCGTCTCTGTATGAAATGGCAGGTGCGTGTACCGGGATGTTCCCATCCTTAAATAGAATCATTTCGGAGATTTTTGCTTATGAAACTAAAGTTATCGGTTCTTTTGGCACTGTTGTTGACGTTATCCCTGCTGGCGGGATGCGGCGCCCCCTCCCGGGACCAGTCCAATAGCGGCAGGGAGGACGGTAAGCTGCACATTGTCACCACCATCTTTCCCGGCTACGATTTCACCCGGCAAATTGTGGGGGACGACGCCACCGTAACCCTGTTGCTGCCGCCGGGGACCGAAAGCCATTCCTTCGAGCCGACGCCCCAGGACATCATCACCATTCAAAACTGCGATGTGTTTCTCTATGTGGGAGGAGTGTCCGATTCCTGGATTAAGGGCATTTTGAATTCCATGGACACCTCCCGCATGACCGTTCTTTCGATGATGGACATGGTGGACGTGGTGGAGGAGGAAATCAAAGAGGGCATGGAACACGACCATGACCATGAGGAAGACCAAGACCACCAACACTCGGACGGCGACCATCATGAGGAGGAAGAGACCCAATACGACGAGCACGTCTGGACCTCTCCCGTCAACGCTAAGCGCATTACCCAGGCCATTTCCGACACCCTTTGCCGTCTGGATGAAAGTAACGCCCCCGTCTTTCGGGAAAATACGGAAGCCTATCTCGCCAAACTGGATGAGCTGGACACCACCTTCCGCCAGATTGTGCAGAACGGCAAACGCAAGCTGCTGATTTTCGGCGACCGGTTCCCCTTCCGGTATTTTGTGGATGAGTACGGGCTGGATTATTACGCCGCCTTCCCCGGATGCTCTACCGACACCGAAGCCAATGCCAAAACGGTGGCCTTCCTGGTGGATAAAGTCAAGTCCGAGCAGATTCCGGTGGTGTTTTATCTCGAGCTTTCCAACCAGAAGATGGCCGACATCATCTGCGAAAGCACCGGAGCCAAAAAGCTGCTGTTCCACTCCTGCCACAACCTCAGCAGGGATGAGCTGGAGCGGGGAGCCACCTATCTGGAGCTGATGGAGCAAAACGCAGAACATCTAAAGGAGGCACTGGGCTGATATGGCGCTGATTACCTGCCGGGAGGCTGCTCTGGGGTACGACAACGGCGTTGTGGTGAGCGGACTCAACTTTTCCGTGGAAGCCGGCGATTACCTGTGCGTCGTCGGGGAAAACGGCTCGGGGAAAAGCACCCTGATTAAGGGGCTGCTGCGTCTCAAAACGCCGGTTTCGGGGGAAATTGTCATGGGGGACGGCCTTAGACCCAACGAAATCGGCTATCTGCCCCAGCAGTCGGCGGCGCAGAAGGATTTTCCCGCCAGCGTGTTTGAAGTGGTCCTTTCCGGCCGCCAGAGCAAGGGGGGATTCCGCCCCTTTTACAGCAAAAAGGATAAAGCCGTCGCCATGGAAAACATGGAGAAGCTGGGAATTGCTCATCTGAAAAATTACTGCTACCGGGAGCTTTCCGGCGGGCAGCAGCAGAGGGCGCTGTTGGCCCGCGCCCTCTGCGCCACCGAAAAGCTGTTGCTGCTGGATGAGCCGGTGGCGGGGTTGGACCCTCTTGCCACCCGGGAGATGTACGAGATGATTCGGCAGCTCAACCAAAATCAAAAGCTCACCGTCATCATGGTGTCCCACGACATTCGCAGCGCGGTGGAATACGCCGACCATATCCTGCACCTGGGCAACCAGCAGCTCTTTTTCGGAGCCACCGGGGACTACCTGCAAACCGACTTGGCCAAGCGCTTCTTGGGAGGTGAACACCGTGTTTGACGTCATCTTTGAAATGATGTCCTACACCTTTTTGGTCAGGGCCGTCATTGTGGGGTTTCTGGTGTCCCTTTGCGCCTCCCTGCTGGGGGTGAGCCTGGTGCTTAAGCGGTATTCCATGATTGGCGACGGCCTTTCCCACGTGGGGTTCGGCGCACTTGCCGTCGCCACCGCCCTGAACCTTGCCCCCCTCACCGTGTCCATCCCCGTGGTGGTGGCGGCCGCCTTTTTGCTGCTCCGCCTCAGCGAGAGCAGCAAAATCAAGGGGGATTCCGCCATTGCTTTAATTTCCACCAGCTCCCTGGCTTTCGGTGTCCTCTTTTTATCGGTCACCACCGGCATGAACACCGACGTCTGCAACTACCTCTTTGGCAGCATTCTGGCCATGAGCCGGGCCGACGTTCGACTGAGCATCCTGCTCTGCGTCCTGGTGCTGGTTTTGTTTATCCTGTTCTACCACAAAATCTTTGCCGTCACCTTTGACGAAACCTTCAGCCGGGCGGTGGGCACCAGGGCCGGCGTTTACAACATGCTTCTCGCCATTTTGACCGCCATTACCATTGTGCTGGGCATGCGGATGATGGGCGCCATGCTGATTTCCGCGTTGATTATCTTCCCCGCCCTCACCGCCATGCGGCTGTGCAAGCGCTTTAAAACCGTGGTGATTTTCTCGGCGGTCAGCTCGGTGCTCTGCTTTATGATTGGCATTACCTTGTCCTACTGGTACTCTCTGCCCACCGGCGCCAGCGTGGTGGCGGTGAATTTGGCGGCTTTGGTTGCCTGCAGTTTCATCAGCTGGGTGAAGGGTGGTTTGCAAAAGTGATGAGACGAGGGTTGATTGTGTTCCTTCTGCTGTCCGCAATTTTGACGGGGTGCATCGGCTCCACCCGCCAAAAGGTGGAAAAGCTGTCCCTTCCCCAAAACCCGCCCCCAACCTCCCAGAGCAGCCAACCTGCCGAGGGCAAGGCGGAGTCTTTGGACGTCCCACCACCGGAACCATCGTCCCCCACTCGGGAGGCGGTAGCCCCTCACAGCGCCGAAATCGAAGCTCCCACCGGAGACCTTGTGGAAATTAAGGAAAAGGTTTTTATCGCCCAGACCAACGACATTTACCTCAACCCCGAGGAGTATCTGGGCAAAACCATCAAGTATCAGGGCATCTATAAGAACCTGACCCTGGAAGAAACCGGCGAGACCATCCATTATGTCATCCGCTATGGCCCCGGCTGCTGCGGGTATGACGGCGAAGCCGGGTTCGAAGTGGCCTGGGCGGGGGAGTGGCCTCAGGTGGACGATTGGTGCGAAGTGGTGGGGGTGCTGGAAATTTACGAACACAACGGGATGCGCTACCTGCGCGTTGCCCTTGACTCCCTGATTGTCTTGGAAGAGCGGGGAGCGGAATATGTGACCCAATAAGCGTCCGCTCTCCGATTGTCTTACCCCAACTTTGTTTCCGCTTACATAAATGGCGTAAAATAGGGGGAACCTTATTTTAGACTAAGCGGAAATGGAGTTTGGGGTAATTTTTATGGATACAAAATCCGTATGGATGAAAAATTATCAGCCAAAGCACCGCAGCCGCACCTTAAAGGGCGATTTGGAGACCGACACCGCCATTGTGGGCGGCGGACTTGCGGGGCTTCTGAGCGCCTATTTTCTGAAGGATTCCGGCATCGACTGCGTGGTGGTAGAGGCCAAGCAAATCGCCATGGGCATCACCAAAAACACCACGGCGAAAATCACCGCGCAGCATGGGCTAATCTATTCGCAGATTGAAAAGAAGTACGGCTTTGCCGCGGCCAAGCAGTACCTGGATGCCAATCAGGAAGCGGTGGAGGTCTACCGTCGGCTTGCCTGGAACATTCCCTGCGATTGGGAGGAAAAGACCGCCTATGTGTACAGCAAAACCGACCGCAAAAAGCTGGAGAAGGAGGCGGCTCTTTACAAGCGGATGGGGTTGCCGGCAGTGTGGGAGGAAAATCCCCCCATTCCGGTGGAGACGGTAGGTGCCCTGGGCATGGAGGGGCAGGCTCAGTTTCACCCCTTGAAGTTTATCAGCGGCATAGCGGAGAACCTGCCCATCTACGAAAACACCTTTGCCACCGAAATCCGCCCGGGAGAAGTGGTAACCGACAAGGGAACTATCCGCGCCAGAAGGATTATTCTGGCCACCCACTACCCCATCGTAAATTTACAGGGGCTTTACTTTATGAAGCTCTACCAGCACCGCTCCTATGTGCTGGCCTTGCAGGGCGCCGAAGACCCCAACGGCATGTATATCGACGAGGATGACAAAGGGCTGTCCTTCCGCACCTATCAGGGATACCTTCTTTTGGGAGGGGGCAGCCATCCAACGGGCAAACAGGGGGGCGGATGGGACCAGCTTCGCCGGGTGGCAAAGGTGGCGTACCCCGGCGCGGAAGAGCGGTATGCCTGGGCCACCCAGGACTGCATGACGCTGGACTCCATGCCCTACATCGGCCGGCATAGCAAGAACAACCGGGAGCTGTATGTGGCCACCGGCTTCAACAAGTGGGGGATGACCGGCTCCATGGTGGCGGCCCGGCTCCTTCGGGATTTGATAGCGGAAGAGGACAGCAAATACGCCGAATTGTTTTCTCCCTCCCGCTCCATGCTGCACCCGCAGCTGTTCCTCAATGTGGGACAGGCTGCCGTGGGGCTGCTTTCCTTTGGTAAGCGGTGTCCCCACATGGGGTGCGCTTTAAAGTGGAATGCCATGGAGCGCACGTGGGACTGCCCCTGTCACGGTTCCCGTTTTGACGAAAAGGGAAACCTCATTGACAATCCCGCCCAAAAAGGATTGGATTTTAGCTAGATTTTAAATAAAAAAGACCGCCTAACCCTTGCGGTTAAGCGGTCTTTTTGTTTCGATGCTCTAGTTGCAACAGTAAATTTATTCGGCGGCTGCGGCCTCGGCGGTTTGCTCATCCCCGGATGCTTTGTTGGGTTCGCTCACGCTGAGAATGACGGTATCGGCAGGAATCAACAGCTTGATATTGGGGTTGTTGACAATATCCAAATCCTCGACCTTTACAACGGTTCCCGGGCCCATGCGGTCCAAATCGATGGTGACCGATTCCATCAAATGAGAAGGCAATGCGTTGTAGGGGATTTCCTCGATGTGCAGTTGAATGAGATTGGGGTTCTTATCCTTGTTAAGCAGCACAACCTGCATCACGCTGTTGACCGGTTCGTCTGCAATCAGGTGTTGGAATTCCAGGTGCTCAATTTCCAGGTTGGGCGCCGAACGGCTGATATTCTTATACAGCACGTTGTACTGTTTGTCGCCAAGATCTATGGTAAGGGTGCTTCCTTTGAGTTTTCTGCTTACAAAACGATTGATATCGGGGAAGGGAATTTGAATGTGCACAGACTCTTTCAAATCGCCACCATAAATGGTGCAAGGAACAAAACCCATTTTCCTCAATTTTTTTGCCTTTACCTTGGTATCCCGGTATTCCGCTTTTAAGACGTCCATGGTCTTTGTTACCTCCTATAAAGTGGGTTTATATCTAGTATATTCCTTATTTTGTTAAATTTTCTCCCATTATCATAAGATATATTTTTAATTTTGAATTATTTTTATAGGAATTATACCGAATTTCCATCTTTCAAGAGTTTTTTCTTAAATCGGCGAAAAAATTTACCGGCAGGCAAAAGAAAAACCATCGCCGTAAAGCGATGGTTGATGGTGGGCTTATGCTTTGTTGAGGGCGATATCCAGGCAAATGTCTCCGATGGAGGTGGAGACGCAGCATTGGGAGCGCTGGCTGTATTCTTTGGAGGCATCCGGCTTACCCTGGAACGGCGGCAAGATGTCGCAGGTTAAGTTGTCGGCGGAAAGCAGAGTCATCACGGTGCCGCTGATAATATTGGCAATCTCCGAAACGGCGGAGGTGACAAAGTCGTCCACAGAATCCATCTCCATACCGCTGAGGATTTGCACAATGTTCAGGGAAGTCTGGCTGGGGAAACGGTAGGTGATAAAGCCTTCCAAATCCCCCACCACACCCACGGAGATTTCCAGGTATTCGTTGGCGTGGAACTCGTCCGCCGAGCGCTCGGAGATATCGTTGAGGTCCAGCATGGTTTGCAGCACCTGACAGGTAGCCTGGACAAACGGAGTGTACAGATTAGTCTTCATTTCCCGTCACCCCCTGCTCAATGGCGTATGTGGCAATGCGCTGGTCTTCGGCCGCCACGTGGTTGACCAGCCACGCAAGCAATCTTCCTCCGAACTGCTGCATCAATTGCTCGTCAAAACCGCTCTTTTCGTATTGTTCCGACACTTGCGCCACATACTGCACCATTTCGTCGTGCTTCTTTTTATGGGCATCATACCCGGGGTATTGAATTTGTTTCTGGTAGGCTTCTTCGTGGCTGAAGTGCTCCACCACATAGTTTTTCATAAACTCCAGGGTCTCGTTTACCTGCCCCACCTTTTCTTCCCAGGATTGGGACGAACGGAGAACTTTCATAAAAGCTTCCACGCGCTGGAACAGTTCCATATGTTCTCGGTCGATGATCTCGACCCCCAGCCGATATTTATCTTTCCAAAACATATATCTTCCTATCCTTTCCCCTCCTATAGAGGTCATGTTCTGTTTGATGGTATTATAGCAGTTTTGTCGACAAAATTACAAGTTTTTCCACCAACTTCTTACCAATACGGAAGGAAATTTGGGAAATTTCCCACACCTCCCCTGGAAAGACGGCATAAGATAATAACAACACTAGGAAAGGAGATTGCTATGAATCGGCATACAACCCACAGGGAATCCGAGCATCCTTGCCATATGGACCACCCGTGCGACTTTGGAGCGGATCCCTTTGTCACCAACATCCGCCATGCAACCCTGAAAAACCAGTGTTTTCGCCGCGCCTTGTGGACGGGTGAATACCTGCAGCTCACCTTGATGTGCATTCCCGTCGGCGGCGAAATTGGCCTGGAACTGCACCCGGACACCGACCAGTTTATCCGGCTGGAATCGGGGCAGGGGATGGTCAAAATGGGCGAGTGCAAAGAGCATCTGGATTTTCAAAAATGTATTTGCCAGGACGACGTGGTTCTGATTCCGGCGGGGAAGTGGCATAACATTGTCAATACCGGCAGATGTCCCTTAAAAGTCTATTCCATCTATGCCCCTCCTCATCATCCATATGGCACTATTCACAAGACAAAGGCGGAAGCCGACGAAAGCGAGGACGAATAAGCCTCAACGAAACTGTTTTCTTACATAACCGGTTGCCAACAGGCCCTTTTGCCGGGCAGGCGCCCGGGCCTTCCACCTCACCCTCTTATGCCCCGAAACATATAATGGTATCAGCCCTGGTAGGGGGTATTCTATTTGGGGGTGACATTATGTGGTGCAACAGTTGCTGTAACCGTTGCAACTGGGGTTGCCGGTCTTGGTGGAACTGGAACGGCGGCTGCGGTTCCTGGTGGAACTGGGGTTGCGGATGCAACCGGAGATGCTGCCGGTTTTTCTGCTAGCCAATGAAATCGCAAGCGGTCGGGCAAAGGTCTGGCCGCTTTATTATAAGCAAAACCCCGCATCCGCTGCGGGGTTTCGTTCTGTAAAAGGGCAAAGTTAAGACATGGGCGGGGAGACCGACGGCAGATTGCTTAAATTGTTGCCTTCCTGCTGGTCCGGCAGGGACTTTAAATACTCGTTGCCTTTGCGGGAGGATATGCCCACTCCCCGAATGCCGCCCTGCCGCGCCAGTTCGACGGCGTCCTCCTTGCTGAGAATGGTGCCGTCGGAAAGCTGATACCCGGTAACCCGCCCCTGCTCTTTCACCAGCGCGGTAATTTCCTTTGCGTCCGGTTTGGGGGTGGGAATGTCCTTCATGGCCATCATGGGCAGTTGGCTCCTATCCGGCTGTTGGTTCACGATACATTCTCCTTTTGGCAAAGTCCTTTTTCGCAGCGGTTGCCCCACCGGTCCAGCAGGGAACCGTCGCGGTAAAACGATATAATCTCACAATGGTTGGAACACCCGACACAAGTGTGGACCCCGGTCTGAAAATGCAGGTCCACAATTTCGCAGTCAAAGGGTCTGGAGCGTTTGGCTCCCCGGGCAAGAAGGGCCGCCCCCAGCGCCCCCATCAGGTGGGAGTGGGAATCCACATGAATCTGGCTCTTTAACTCTTGCTGGAAGGCGTGCACCACACCTTTATTTTTGCTCACCCCACCCTGAAATACTATGGGTTCCAGGATTTGCTTGCCCTTGCCCACGTTGTTTAAATAATTCAGCACCACCGCGTGGCAGAGCCCCGCCACCAAATCCTCCTTGGCATGTCCTGCCTGCGCCTTGTGGACCAAATCCGATTCGGCAAAGACGGTGCAGCGGGCGGCAATTTTGGCGGGATATTTGGACCGCAGCGCCACGTCCCCCAGTTCCTCCACCGAAATGCCCAGCCGCTTGGCCTGGGAGGAGAGAAAGGCGCCCGTTCCGGCGGCGCAGAGGGTGTTCATGGCGTAGTCGGTGACTACGCCGCCCCGAATCAAAATGAGCTTGGAGTCCTGTCCGCCGATTTCGATGATGGTTCGCACGTCGGGATAGCGGGAAAGGGTGCCTTTGGCGTGGGCAGTGATTTCGTTTTTTACTACATCCGCTTCCAGCATGGCGCCAATCAGCCGGCGGGCGGAGCCTGTGGTGCCCACCGAGCCAATCACAACCGAGGAGGGGAGCTGCTGCTTCAGCGAGCGGATGATTTTTTTGGTGGCGGCCACCGGGTCCCCTTCCGTCCACAGATATTCGGAAGCTAAAATCTCGCCGCTTTCGGAAAGGACCACTCCCTTAGTGGATACCGAACCGATATCCACGCCCAAACTGGCTGTCTGCAATTCTTCCTTCCTCCTTTTTCATGCGAATCATGTCGGCAAAGGCCTCCAGGCGGGTCTGCACCCCCGTCTCGCTGGTGTGGGAATCAAAACTCAGGTGCAGGATGGGAATATCCCAATCCCGGGAAAGGTTCATCAGTGCCGGCGTTGCGTTTAATTCCGGAATGCAGCCGAAGGATTTCATGTGGATGATACCGTCGTAGCCTCTTTTGGCATAGGCAAGGCTTTGGGCGACGCTGTCCACCCCGTTGGCGCCCACCGTGTAGCCCAGATAGGGGCGGCTGTCTTTCAATGCCTGTTTGTGGTTTTTCCCAAACAGCAAAAACCACACCCCCATCACCCGACTGACCGAAATGCCCTGTTGGATGAGCTGTCGCTCCACAAAAAAGTTGCTGAAAGGCTCCATGAGGGTATACAAATCCCCCACAATCCCCACCCGCAGGGGATGTTGGGGTGGGTCGGTCTTCAACGCTGCCGAAGCCTTGCGGCATCTGGCTTTGGCTTTCTGCAAATCGGCAAGGGAATCGGCACGGGCGATATCTGCAAACAGCTGTTGGCGCACCTGTTCAAAAGAGCCGGGGACCGTTTCAAAGGCCACCTGTTCCCGCATCCAATACTCGTACCGGTCCATGGCCCGTATGCTCTCGCAGGCCAGCAGCATGGCCTCCGCCATGCGGGGGAGGGAAAGGTCGCATCCCAGGTTCCGGATATTGCGGTAAAGGGCCGCGGGCTTTGCCCGCTCCCGGGAAAGGCAGACAAACTGGAACCGGTACCCCAAATCCCGCAAAATTTGCTCCTGCAGCTCGCCGTAATAGCCGTATCGGCATCCCGTTCCCGTTTGGACCAGCACGTTTGCCCCCTGCTCCAGCGCTTCGATATAATTGCCCAAATTGAATTTGAAGGGTGCGCAGACAAAGTCGGGGCTGTAGCGGCTGCCCAACTCCACCGTCTTCTGGGTCATGGGCGGCGCGGGGAATACCCTGGCGTCGGGAAAAAGATGCCGAATCAATTGGGTAAACACCACGCTGTAATCCCCCAAATGGGGAAAGCTGATGGCCAGTTTATCGAGCACGGGATTGCCTCCTTTCCTGCAGAATATCCATAAAGCACTCCACCCGGGTTTGGAGCCCCGCTTCCCCCTGATGCTCGTCCAGCACAATCTGGGCGATGGGGATGTCCCCAACCCGGCGCAACACCAGTTCGTTGACCAGCGAATCGGTTCCGCAGGGAAAGGCGGTTACCAACAGCACGCCGTCCACCTGATGTTTGGCTAAGGGGATGGCTCCGATGATTTCCTGATTAACAACCCAGTACAGGTCCTTGGAAAGCTCCCTGGACGCCGCCCTGCAAGCCTTGCGGTCAAACCGCTCGGCAAAAATGGGAACGCCCCCTTGCTGTTCAATCATCCGAATGACGGGGGCTCCCCCAAAGGCGTCGTGAATCAGGTAGGGCTGCCCCGCCAGCAAAACCTTGGGAGCAGGGGAGGAGAGTAAGATTTCCTGCTGTTCCCGGGCAAGGCGGTCCTGCCGCGACTGTTCCTGAACCCCGCGGCGGTACGCCTTGAGGATTTGCGCCGGATGTTTGCCAAGGCGTTTGCCTAAGGCGAGAAATTCCCGCCCTTCCCGGCCTTTGAGGTTGTAGCTGAGCACATTCGCCTGGGGGAAGGTGTTGCGGACCACATCCGGCAGGCCCCAGAACCGCACGCAGAATTCCTGATTCTTCTCCAAGGTTTCAAATCTGGGCACCAGAATGGCGTCGCAACGCCCGATAAGGCTTGCCACATGCCCCAAAAACAGCTTGACGGGCAGACAGCATTCCGCCACCGAAAGAGCCACCCCCTGAGTCAGGGTGGCCTGGCAGGTGGAGCCGCTGGTGACCACATCGCAGCCCAGTTCGGCAAAGAACGTCTTCCATAAGTATTGATAGCGGTAGTAAAGCAAAGCGTTTGGTATTCCAATGGTCATATGGTCGCCTGATTTCCTGTCGTAGTTTTCTATTTAGTATTGCCCAATTCCGCGGATATTTATCTTGCACAAGACAAAAAAAGATACAGTTTGACAATATTTGGAAAATACTCTAGACTGGTATCGGAGGCAATGTTCCAACTTGCAATGATGGGAGAGAAGTGGTATGGGTATCGAAAAGCTCATCGGCGATATGGTGTTGTTGCATGGCATCGAGAAAACGATTAATCAGAAGTCCGGTAAAACGCAAAAGGAATTAAATGAGATGATGATTGGTATCGTCGAGAATCTGCTGACGGTTCTGCAAAAGCATGACGAAAAGATGAATGCACTGGAAAAAGCGTTGAAAGATTTTATCGATGTGCAATCGGAAACCACCAATTGGCTTCATGATAAGTTAGTGGAGCTAAGTGAATTCGTGGGGGGCAACATTGAAAATATTGGGGAAATGTCAAAGCTGATAAAAGAACTTATCGATGAAATATCCAAACAAAAGGACGATTTGATCCGTTTGGCTGCCTATGTGGATTATGATCTGGATGATTTGAATTAATAAGGACGACGCCATGAACCGGCTTCTGAACGGCGCTGCTGGACCGGTTGTGCAAATTAACATACTGCTAAAACGGGCACTCTTTCCACCCGGAAAAGAGTGCCCGTTTTTAGCCTGAAAAATCTGGAAACCTGGCGCTGTATCCCCACCTTTCCTGCTTATTTTTGAATCGAGCGGCGTGGTATCCGGCCTTTCTCACGCCGCTTTCATCCACCTTTTAGCCGTGGTTTCGGTGCTTCCGGCAAGGCTTCCGTCCACTAGGAACTGGTACCGCATGCCATCGCTGTTAAGCTATTAGGACGTCAGAACGCCGTCCGCGTTGAAGTAGTAGGTTTTGCCTCCGATGTTCCACTGTCCCACAAGGGCTCGGTTCCCGGAGTAGAAGCGCCAGTTGTTGCCGTCCTGCACCCAGCCGGTTTGCAGAACGCCGGTTCGGTAAAAGTAATACTTGACGCCGCCGATGGTCTGCCAGCCGTTCGCTGCAACCGCGGCCAGAGCGGCGGTCGAAAACCACCGTAACCTTTACTGGGCCGTTTTGCTGACCCCGATGGACATGGCGTCGCCCCCAAATGTCAGGGCCACGCTGATGCCGTCGCCGTTGGTTCCGCTAAAGGCGCAGTAGTCCTCGCTGTCTATCTCGTAAACGTCCTGGGTAAAATCCTTTTTGATTTTCTCCAGGTAGTCCTCGTAATCCGATTTCTCCACCCCACTTAACGTGATCATCACGCCGTTTTCCACCTCCACCACCGAAGCGATTTCCCCTTTATTAAATTCGGGAATGGCTTTGACAAGGATGGTATTCTTTGAGAAGGGCTTTGTTCACCAGCACCGCTGTTCCGTCCGGAGCGTAAATTTCAATGGGGTAGGGGAAGCACTCAATTACCTTGGCAAGCAATTCTTCCTTTCCAAAGAAGGATTGGAAGGACTCGATGAGACTGTTTTGTTCGTCTTTCATCCGGTCCGCCATGGTATACCCTCAACCTGCTTGTCTGCACAGTTTGGCTGCAATACTCTAATTTTCGCGCCATACTGTTTCCATTTTAATACAAATTTTCAAGCATAGAAAGCTACTGGAAAATCGCAATGGAGTACAAAAGCCAGGGAATAGCCGTTTCGGCTATTCCCTGTTTAATGAAGGAATCGTTCAAACTTTCACGGATACCGTGGCAGGTTGTTTTTTCCGGCTTTTGGGGTTTTCCGCCCACAGGCGGTCGGCTGTGTCCGCCCATGCCGCAGCGGCGGGGGCTGTTTTGGCGCAGAGCAAATCCACGTTTTCCGGCGCTTCCATATCGGTGGATTTCGCGCCGGATTCCTTTACCATTGCGGCAAGCATATCGGGATTGTCCAGCAACGGGCATGGGCGCAGCATGTTGCTGTTAAAGGGTTGATTTCTCCGATAAGACATAAATAAAGGAGAGCGCAGCGCTTCCAGCAGGGTCACATCGTGGATGTTGACGTTGGAGTAGTGAATGAAGGCGCAGGGTTCCACGTCTCCGGCCGCGTTGATATGTAGGTACCGCCTTCCGCCGGCAATACAGCCGTCGGTGTACTCGCCGTCGTTCCAGAAATCCATGGCGAAGATGGGCTTCTTTTCGCGAATTTCACGGACCCGCCGATACATATAGGCTCGCTGTTCGGGGGAGGCGAGGTAATCGATGCGGGCATCCTTTCCAACGGGCATGTAGGTGAAGTTCCATGAGAACCGGCAGCCGCGGGCAATCATATCGTCCACAAATTCGTCGGAACCGACGCTTTCCGTGTTGTACCGGTGGTAACAGGTGGAGTACCCAAACAGCAGCTTGTGAGCTTTCATGCGTTCCATGGCTTCGATGACTTTGCGGTAGGTGCCTTTCCCGCGCCTTTGGTCGGTGGCCGCCTCGTCGCCCTCGATGGAAAAAGCCAGGGCAAAGTTGCCCACCCGCAGCAAATCCCGGCAGAACTCGTCGTCTACCAGTGTGCCGTTGGTAAAGGCAAAGAAGTAGCAGTCCTGATGCGTTTCGCACAGCCGAATGATGTCCTTCCTGCGTACCAGCGGTTCCCCACCGGAAAAGATGTAGAAGTAAATGCCCAGTTCCTTGCCCTGACGACAAATGGAATCCAGCGTCTCGTAAGAGAGATTGTGTTTGTTTCCGTACTGTGCGGCCCAACATCCGATGCAGGAAAGGTTGCATGCGCTGGTGGGGTCCATCAAAATGGCCCACGGAACGTTGCAGTTGTATTTTTTCTCTACGGCGCGGGCGCGTTCTTCCCCTTCCAGGTTTGAATTGACAAAGAAGCATTCCACAAACTTTTTCAAAAGCTTGGTGTCCACTTCCCGGACCACAGTTTCCACAAAGGTGCGCCAAACGCTGTTTTCATCCAACAGAATTTGGCGCATGGTGCTGATTTGGCCGGCATGCAGATTGCCTCGGTCCAGCTTCTCCGCAAGTTCAAACATGATGGGTATTTTTTCCATAGGATTGTTCGAGACGTAGTTCAGCAATAAGTGAACTGCAGCTTTCGAAACGCTATTCATCGCTAGCCCCCCAATATTCCTTCCTATTGTAAGTTTTAGCCGATTTTCGAATATCTCCGTTTTTTACAGCACAATTCACCATTCGTCTATAAAAATTATAAAATTTATGCATAAAATTCTTTATAGTTATATTGTGAACAAATTGTGAACAATCGCGTTTTATGTCCAAATTTGCCGACATCAAAGCATTTTTTCGTGACACGTTCTGACGGAAGTTTTCATTTTGTCAATTGACAAAGCCGCTGCGGGTATGTTAAAATTTGCTAAACATAAGGGAGTAGTTCGCGCCCATTGGCGCACTCCGGGTCAACATCATGGCGGCGATGATGCCGTCTGGTTCGGAGTATACCGTCTCACCCGAGCGGAGAATGAACGAGACTTATGCGCGGTATTGATGCGCATAAGTCTCTTTTTTTAACCCTGCGTGGCAGCAAAGCATTTGGAAGAAAGGGGAGAGTGTTTTGAAATACTACTTTATGTCGAAGGAGGACGTGCTCAGGGAAATGGGCAGCGGCGAGGACGGGCTTGCTTCCGCCGAAGCCGAACGAAGGCTCGGTCAGTACGGCCCCAACCGACTGGAGGAGGGCAAAAAGACCACCATCCTGGAAAGAATCTTCGCACAGATTTCCGACCCCATGGTGCTGGTGTTGATTGTGGCGGCAATCATTTCCGGAGTCACCGCCGTTTTGTCCGGTGAACCCTTATCCGACGTATTCATCATTCTCTTCGTGGTGGTGCTCAACACCGCCCTTGGCGTCATTCAGGAGAGCAAGGCGGAAGCCGCCATCGAAGCCCTCAAGGAAATGGCGGCCGCCACCTCCAAAGTCCTGCGGGACGGGCGCATGGTCCAACTCAGAAGCGAGGAGCTGGTGGTGGGCGACGTGGTGCTCCTGGAAGCGGGAGACGCCGTCCCCGCCGACGGGCGCCTCATCCGTTGCGCCAGTCTGAAGGTGGAGGAGGCAGCCCTCACCGGTGAATCGGTGCCGGTGGAAAAAACCGACGCCCCTCTCAACGCCAGGGAGGGCGACATTCCCCTGGGCGACCGCATCAACATGGTTTACATGGGCAGCTCCGCCGTCTACGGACGCGCCATGATGGTGGTCACCGCCACCGGCATGAACACCGAAATGGGGAAAATCGCCAACGCCATCACCACGGCACAGGAGGGCGAAACTCCCCTGCAAAGAAAGTTGGCCCAGCTCAGCCGCATTTTGACTGCCCTGGTCCTTGGCATCTGCGCCGTCATGTTCGGCGTCAGCCTCCTGCGCCACTTCCTGTCCGCCCCCGTTCCCGGTGTGGGCCTTGCCGATACGCTGCTCGACTCCTTTATGCTGGCGGTGAGCCTTGCGGTGGCTGCCATCCCCGAGGGCCTGGTGGCGGTGGTCACCATCGTCCTTTCCATCGGCGTCACCAAAATGTCAAAGCGCAACGCCATCATTCGCAAGCTGACCGCTGTGGAGACCCTGGGCTGCACCCAGGTTATCTGCTCCGACAAGACGGGAACCCTTACCCAAAACAAAATGACGGTGGTGGAATATGCGGGCGACGATGAAAAGCTGCTGGCAACTTCCCTTGCACTGTGTTCCGACGCGGAGCTGAACGAGGAAGGGCAGGCTGAGGGGGACCCGACCCAGGCCGCCGTCGTCAACTACGCCAACAAACTGGGACTTCCCAAAAACGAGCTGTCCCGGCAATATCCCCGGGTTGCCGAAATTCCCTTTGATTCGGCCCGCAAGCTCATGACCACCCTGCACCAAAAGCCGGAGGGCGGATTCATCCAACACACCACCGGCGCTCCCGACGTGGTGATTTGGAAGTGCGTCGGCTACCTGGATAACGGAAACATCCTCCCCATGACGGAAGAAAAACGCCAATTCTTCCTGGACGAAAATAAGCGCCTGGCCGACAAGGCGCTGCGCGTCCTTGCCGCCGGTTACCGGGAATGGGAAACGCGGCCCGCCACCCTTTCCCCCGAGGAGGAAAACAACCTTATATTCCTGGGCCTTGTGGGTATGATGGACCCCGTACGGGAGGAAGTGCCGGCAGCCATCCAACAGTGCCGAACCGCCGGCATCCGCCCCATCATGATTACCGGTGACCACATCGACACTGCCACGGCCATTGCCCTACAGCTCGGCATCATTACCGACCGCTCCCAGGCGATAACCGGAGCCATGCTGGACCAAATCAGCGACGAGGATTTTGTCCGGAACGTCGAGCACTACGGCGTCTATGCCCGGGTGAAGCCCGAGCACAAGACCAGAATCGTCAACGCGTGGCGCCATCGTGGGTATGTGACGGCTATGACCGGCGACGGGGTAAACGACGCGCCTTCCATTAAAAACGCCGACATCGGCATCGGCATGGGCATCACCGGCACCGACGTGACCAAAAACGTCGCCGACATGATACTGGCCGACGACAACTTCGCCACCATCGTCTCCGCCGTGGAGGAAGGCCGCCGCATCTACGACAACATCCGCAAATCCATTCAGTTTCTGCTTTCCTCCAACCTTTCGGAGGTTATCAGCATCTTCTGCGCCACCCTGCTGGGATTTACCATCCTCAAACCCGCCCATATTCTGTTCATCAACCTGATTACCGACTCCCTTCCCGCCCTTGCCCTGGGCATGGAAAAGGGAGAAGTCGATATCATGCGGCGCAAACCCCGAGACCCGAAGGAAGGCATTTTTTCCGGAGGGGTGGGATTCAGTGTCTTTTATCAAGGCGTCATGGTGGCCCTGCTGACCCTTGCCGCCTACTTTATCGGCGAGCGGATGGAAAACGGCGCCTGGAGAATTGTAAACAGCGAGGACGGTATGACCATGGCGTTTCTCACCATGTCCATGGCGGAAATCATCCACTCGTACAACATGCGCTCCCAGTACGGCTCGATTTTCAAAGTCAAAAACCACAATTTCTACCTGTTCGGCTCGATGCTCCTCTCTTTCCTCCTGACTGCGGCCGTCATCTATATTCCCCTTTTGCGGGACGCCTTTGGCTTTACCTCCATCAGCTTTGCGGAATATATCACCGCTATGGGTCTTGCCATCCTGGTCATCCCTATTGTGGAGCTGGTCAAACGCATCCAGCGAAAAGTGAAAACCACCTGATGAAAGAACCTGGTTGTGCCCAATGGACCCAGCCAGGTTCTGTTATGGGAACGGGAGGAGCACCAAATGCTATTTTTGACCGGTGCGCTTATGTTTCCGATAAGAATAACCGAGAGCGCCGATACAGACAACCAGGCCAAACAAAGCGGGCTTTAGAACCGACATGCCCGCCTCGCCGCTAAATACAATGCTCCAAATCACTTTCAGCATGGCCGCGCCTACCATAACGCCCAAAAGCCATTTCCAGTTTCGTTTCCACGCCGCCGTCAGAAGCAGTAAGAAAAACAGGGGCACCGCCAAACTGATGACTATTTTCTGAGCGGTCCATTGGCTTTTTAGGTAATCCATTTCAAAAGCCAAAAACTCCAAAACCTGCGGATGTTTGGCAGATGGAACGGGAAACCAGAACATACTTGTAAAAAGGGCAAAAATGGAACCGAAGATGCCGGCAAAACTTTTTCGAAAGGCAAAGACCACCATTGGTATGATAAATAAAGGCCTGATATACCAGCTTAAGATGTTGTGATGCCGTTCAAATGCCCATTGAAAAAAAGCGTCATTGGTCATAAACAACACGAACAATAGAACAGTGGCAACGGCAAACAGCATGCCGGTGATGATATCCGCTTTTCGATTCATGGCAAGCCTCTGTTTTCTTGAAATTTCGGGGTATAAGTTTAGTGTATAATTCGAGCATGAAAATAACAACTGCTGAAAATGACTAAATTTTTCCGTCCCCCACAGGGCATCTTATCCGTATGGCGTTGTCATAGTAAAATATTATACGAATACTTATTGACAAACACCTTACCGAACCATACAATTTAGGCAGATGAACAATGGCGTTCGTCATGCTTTGCAACGCAGATGTTGCGTTGTAGGGGTGATGGATGCCTTTTTGTTTTTAACCGCTGAAAACGCAGGAGGAGGAGTCAGATGGCAAACGAATTATTATATACGGGCAAGTCAAAATCCGTCTATACGGGGGACGACAACCATACCTGCATCCTGGAATTTCGGGATTCGGCCACGGCTGGTAACGGTGCCAAAAAAGCGGAGCTGGAAGGCAAGGGAGTCCTCAACGCCGAAATAACGTCCATACTGTACCAATACCTTGAGAAAAACGGGATTGAGACCCACTTTATCCAAATGCTGGACGATACCCGGATGCTGGCCAAAAAGGTGGACATCGTCAACGTCGAGGTGATTGTCCGCAATCTTGCCGCCGGCAGCTTCTCCAAAAAATACGGGGTGCCCGAAGGCACGCCGCTGAAAAACACCGTCCTGGAATTCTGCTTAAAGAGCGACGAACTCGGCGACCCGATGATGAACAAAAGCCAAATTACCGCTTTGGGAATCGCTTCCCAGGAAGATCTAAACACCATGAAGGATATGGCGCTGCGGGTCAACGACCTTTTGTCCGCGCTGTTTGACCGATGCGACATCATCCTGGTGGATTTCAAGCTGGAATTCGGCATCCACGAGGGCAGAATTATTCTTGCGGATGAAATCTCGCCGGATTCCTGCCGCTTTTGGGATAAATCCACCGGCAAGAAGCTGGACAAGGACCGCTTCCGCCGGGACCTTGGCGATGTGCTGGGAGCCTACCGCGAAGTGCTGCGGCGGCTGAAAAATGTGCAGCCGCTCTAAAACGGATTCCGTGCGCATCGATGCAATAGTGGGATAATATTTGGTATGAATGGAACGGCAAATCGGTTGGGCATGGAGAGGAGCTTTGAAATGCCTCATGTTGACAAATTAAGGGAAGAGTGCGGCATCGTCGGGATTTATCGCGACAGAGCTGAAGACGTGGCGAAATCCCTCTATTATTGTCTGTATGCCCTGCAGCACAGGGGGCAGGAAAGCGCGGGCATTGCCACCAACGACGGCTTTCACACCTGTTCCCACAAGGAAATGGGGCTGGTGCCGGAGGTGTTCAGCGAGCAGGTCCTAAAAGGGCTCAAGGGCCATAAAGGCATCGGCCATGTCAGGTACTCCACCACGGGGGACAGCAAAGTCGCCAATGCCCAACCTTTGGTGGTAAGATACCGCGGCGGCAGCATCGCCCTTGCCCACAATGGAAACCTGGTCAACGCAGCCAGCTTAAGAAGCCGTCTGGAAGACAACGGCGTGGTCTTTCAAACCACCATCGATTCCGAAGTCATCGCAAACCTGATTGCCCGTTTTAGCGGCGACGGCATTGTAAACGCCATCCAGCGAGCCATGGACATGATTCAGGGCGCCTATACCCTGGTGGTGATGACGGAGGATTCCCTTATTGGGGTCCGGGACCCCTATGGCCTCAGGCCTCTTTGCCTGGGGAAGATGGGGGAGGACGGCTATGTCCTTGCCTCGGAAAGTTGCGCTTTGGACGTCATAGAGGCGGATTTTATTCGGGATGCAGAACCGGGAGAGATCATTATCATCGATCAGTCTGGCCTTCAGTCCAAGCAGGTGCCGGTCGGGAACCGAAGAGCCTCCTGCATCTTTGAATACATCTACTTTGCCCGTCCGGACAGCACCATCGACGGCACCAGCGTTTATGAGGCTCGAAAGAATGCGGGAAAGCAATTGGCCGAGGAGCATCCCGTGGAAGCGGATTTGGTGATAGCGGCGCCAGACACCTCGATTCCCGCCGCTTTGGGCTATGCGGAAGCTTCCGGTATTCCTTTCGGGGAAGGGCTGATTAAAAACAGATATGTGGGCAGGTCCTTTATTCAACCCAAGCAGGAGCTGAGAGAAACAGCTGTCAGGCTAAAGCTCAACTCCCTGCGGTGCAATGTCTGCGGCAAGAGAATTGTGATGATTGACGATTCCATTGTCAGGGGAACCACCAGCAAGCAAATTGTCAAACTTTTGCGGATGGCGGGAGCCAGGGAGGTACATCTTAGAATCAGCTCGCCGCCGGTCGCCTACGGCTGCCATTTCGGCATCGATACCCCCAACCGGGAGCAGCTGATCGGAGCCATGAAAACCATAGAAGAAATTAGAAGAACTATAGGCGCGGACAGCCTGGGATATCTCAGCATCGAGGGGCTTGTGAAATCCATCGGCAAGCCGGCGGAGCATCTCTGCTTGGCCTGCTTTAGCGGCGATTATCCGATGAAGGTGCCGCAGGTCGGCGATAAAAAGATGTTTGAGAGAAGGCAAGCGCAAGGAACATGATGAAATAACCCATGTGTTCAAAACAAGCCAGATGACTTTACAAATATATCATGGACAGAAAGCGAACGAGGCGCTCTATGCTACATGGCGTAGAGCGCCTCGTTCGCTCCCGTTCAGACTGGTGCAAATGGCACGTCAAACCGTGCCACAAAAAGTGAAAATGACGAAACGGCGCCATGACGGGACAACCAAGTTTTAAGAAATATTGGATGTAGAACTTAATTGGATATCCTATATCATCTCAAAAAACGGAGAACAGAATCGCAAACCTGTTTCAAGAGGCGGATGCGAATATGTATCGTGACAAAGAGCGGTATCGTCAACATAGCATAGATGACCCATCCGCGTAGGCAATGGACAACACTTATATATGCCGTGCTGGAGCTATTGTGTGACAGTTATGGAATAGGAACTTTCGCACTGACGCTGTTTTCGTTTCAACATAGTCTGGAAACCTACCCCTGATGTAAAAAAATGAGTACATCAGGGGGTTTGAATTGAAAGGTAACATTTCTTCCAAAATGAGAGCAATCAATCGAATCATTTCAAGGGGAGAAAACCATTTTTTGTCAAATTATGTTGATTGTATATATTATTACAAGTATAATATGATTAACAGTTTCAATTATTGAATTCTGCATAGTATTGTTAAAAGCGCTACACATAGAACAGGAAAGGAACGCCGATGAGAATGCCGAGATTCTTGACCGGCAGTTGGGTATCCAAAACATAGGGGCGATGCAGAACTCTATCGGCGGATGCTAAGGGAATACCGCAACAAAAATCAACATATGTTGGACAAGCTGGAAGCAGCGATTAGCGCCAAGGAATACGCTGTCGGCCGAATGGTTACAAAATGCCCTAAAGGAAGAGGAGATAACCTTATAACAAGAATCAATTCGCAAGATTATTTAAGAACTTGCTGGGCCAGTTGTGGAGTAATGGGAAAAGTGCTTAGGAGCGTTGAGGGTAAAAAAAGGAGGCCGCCAGATGCAAATGAAGATTTTAGTTGCTGACGATTCTGCATCGGACCGATCCATCATTCAAAATCTGTTAAGGGAATACTGCGTTTTCACCGCTTGCGACGGCGTGGAAACTGTGGCCAAGCTGAAGAGCATGCAGATATTCGCCTGCTGATTCTGGACCTCAACATGCCCAATATGAATGGGCTTCAGGTTCTGGAATTTTTAAAAGCGAACCAGCGGTTTCAAAAGCTCCACACTATTATCCTAACCAATTACGATGAAGGGGAAAACGAAATTAAGGGCTTGCAGCTTGGCGCAATTGACTACATACAAAAACCCATTCAAGAGGCTTTCCTCAAAGCCCGGATTGACATACATATGGCACTTCTGCGCGCGGAGCAAGTCCTGGAGCAAAAGCTGGACGAACAGATTTTGACACTGGAAACGATTCTCCTTCAGGCTCCCATTGGCATCGCCATCTTGCAAAGCTGCAATTCGATGCCCTCCGAAATTTCGATAGTGAGAATCAATCCGGCTTTTGAGCAAATCATCGGCAGAACCAGGGAAGAACTGGCTTCCGCAGGCTGGAGACAGATACTCCACCCCTATGACTTTGAGGAAGATACCGTTCTCTTTCAAAAACTGCTGTCCGGCGAAATCAAAATGTATTCCAGGGATAAGCGCTTTCTCAAACCGGATGGTTCCATCGTTTGGGTACATATGAACGTCGCACCCCTGACTTTCTTCGACACCCGGCAACAAAACCGCACCTGGATTTGTTTAGTGGAGGATATCACCGAGCGCAAACAGATGGAAACCGCATTGTATGAGAGCGAGCGCAGCAAATCGGTGTTTCTTTCCCATCTGCCGGGGCTTGCCTACCGGTGCAATTACGACCGCGACTGGACCATGCAGTATGTTTCCCAAGGTTGCCTGAGTCTCACGGGCTATTCTCCGGAGAGCCTGTTGCACAACAGAGATTTGTCCTATAACGACATCATCGCTCCTGAATACCACGAAGCTTTGTGGAATGAGTGGAAGCGGGTGCTGGCGGCAAAGGAGCCGTTTAAATTCGAGTATGCCATCATCACGGCTAATGGCGAGAGAAAATGGGTGCTGGAACTGGGACAGGGAATCTTCAACGAGCAGGGCGAAGTAGAGGCCCTGGAAGGGATTGTTCTGGATATTTCAGACCGCAAAGCAATCGAAAACACTCTAAAATATCAAAGTGAACACAACAGATTGACGGGACTGTACAACCGCGAGTATTTGGTGTCTTTCCTAAAAAAGAATGCTGTGGCAACGGAAAATTCCAAAAAAGCGCTCATTGGCATCGACTTGAGCATGATTCATCTTTTAACTGCCAGATATGGGTTTCAATATTCCGTCAATTTAATTATCAAAGCTGCAGAGCTCCTGAATCGGTACTCCACCGAAAAACGCATTTTGTTCCATCCCCATGAAAACCGGTTTATCTTCTATGTTTTTGATTACCGCAATAAACACGAGTTAATTGATTTCTGCAGTAAAATTTCGGCCGCTTTGGAGTCGCTATTTCGGACGGAGCGAATTAACGGCGGGATTGGCATTCTTGAAATCGATGAGAATCTTAATGCAAATGAATTGGATGTTGACTTGCTCCTAAGGAAACTCCTCATTGCCTCGGAGCGGTTTGTGGGCTTATTCCGAAAGGACTTTGAAATTAGATATTACGACGATGCGTTGGAAGCATTGGTGAATCGGGAAAGAGATTTGGTGGAAGCGCTCAACGGCATAGCGGCGGGCGATATGGCCGCAGGTGACCTCTATTTGCAATTTCAGCCGATTCTGGAGTTGAAGACAGGAATCATCTCCGGCTTTGAGGCGTTAGCCCGATTGAGGACCGAAAAGCTGGGACCGGTGTCGCCGTTGGAATTTATCCCCCTCGCCGAAAAGACAAAGCTTATTATTCCCATCGGCGAACAGGTGATGAGAAAAGCGTTTGAGTTTTTGCATGCCCTCAAAGCCCATGGGTACCCTGAAATCAGTGTTTCCGTCAACATTTCGGTTGTTCAGCTATTGCATCCCGATTTTGCCGTCAGAATGTTTGAGTTGATAAACGAGATGCAGATTCCAGCCAACAAAATTGGCATTGAGATAACGGAATCGGTTTTTGCCGATTATGACTGCATCAATCATGTGATTCAAAAGCTGCAGCACGCTGGAATCTACATTGCAATCGATGATTTCGGGACAGGGTATTCCTCACTGTCCAGAGAAAAAGAGTTAAAAGCGGACTGCATTAAAATTGACAAGTATTTTGTGGACGCACTGCTGCACGAAGATTTGAGCAAATCCATAACGGGTGATATTATTTCCATGTCGCACAAACTGGGGCATAGCACCATAGCCGAAGGAGTGGAACATGAAATCCAACTGCAGTACTTGAAAGAACACGGCTGCCTTAGAATACAAGGTTATTTCGTCAGTAAGCCGCTCCTTGCAGACGATGCCATCCGTTTTTTGCAAATGCAAAAATAACTGAGGTAGCTTCTTCATAGAACTGCTGGCGGCTAAGAAGGTGTGTATCTGAACGAACTGCCGCAGCAACTAGAGAAATAGACTTATCTCTGTCCCTTAAATACAGAGAAATGTATTGACGAAATAGCGGTTAGCTTAATATTTCAGAAAGCCTGCCCTTATTAGGGCGGGCTTTCTGACTTTCGACGCCTAAAGCGATTCCTGCTGCCATACCACAACCATCCATGCAAATTATTGGAATATTCAAGGGGGAGTCGTTATCTCTACTCTCCAAGTGTTTTTTCTCGTATAGACCGTATGGATATGATAAAGCATATCTTTTTTATGCTAAATGTTTTATTATTTTTAAGAAATGTGTAATTGATTTGTATTATAAATAATATTTTATCGATAACCTTGATTTATTATATGGCCCTTTGTTATACTTTTGCTTAACGTCAAATTTTGTCGAATATCTCCAGTAATTCAGATTACTCCACAATAAAATAATCCACTAAGTTGGAAGAGATTATAAGAAAATTATTTTCTTTTTCAGTATCAAATACAAAAGGGACCCCTTTTGAAGCCGAAGCCAAAAAAATAAATGGGAAAGAAGGGAAAGAAACAGGCGATCAACGAAAAGACAAGCAAACTGGATGGATCGGGAAAGCAATTTGAGGTTACCAATGGAGGTTTTCTATGTTTCGGAGACTTAACGATCTCAAGATTGGAGTTAGAATCATAATAGGGTTTGCCATTATTACACTGATTTCCTGTGTAATTGGAATTCTGGGCATTATCAATCTAAACGCCGTGCAGGATTCGTATGAAAAGGACTATTCCACTTCCTCCCAGGCAATGGAGTATCTCGAGAAAATCAGCTCCAAATTTCAGCAGATTCGCTTAAACGTCATGGCTTATGGTTCCATGGCCAGCACGGCGGAAGAAATGCAATACTATCTGGAACGACTGGAACTGCATAAAGGCGTCATTGCTGAAAATATCAACGCATATTACGCTATGTTGGAAGCCAGTGATTCCGCCGACGTTGAGACGGAAACCCAGTTATTAAAAAATATAGAAACTGTCATTAAAGAATATACGAACTTGACAGAGAACCTGATCAATCAGTTAAATATCGGAGCGATTGGTAAAAAACAATTCGCCGCGTCATTTACAAAGGGCGGAGATGCTCTGGCATTAGCGCAAAGTATCGAAACGGTTATCCGCGAATTGATTGACTATAATGTAGACGGTGCCGCGCAGCAGATAGCGAAAAACGAGCAGCTGGCGCAGAATTGCATTTTGATGATGATAATCGCAATGGTGGTGGGCATGATTGCCGCAGTCATGCTCAGCCTGACAATTTCCCGTGGTATTTCCCGCCCGATTAATAGGGTGGTTAACGCTGCCCGTCAGCTTGCGGTCGGCGATATGGATATCACATTTACCATCAACTCCAAAGATGAAACTGGAAAATTGGTGGACGCTTTTCGAGATTTGGTTCAGAGCACAAAAGAACAAGCCATGCTGGTGGAGAAAGTCGCGGACGGCGACCTGACCGTAGAAGTACCCGTCCGGTCCGAAAAAGATTTGCTGGGACGAAAACTGTCCGAAATGGTACATAACATTAATCATTTGATGTTGAACATTACTTCTGCAGCCGAACAGGTATCCGGCGGGGCAAAGCAAATTTCCGATTCCAGTACGGTGCTTTCCCGGGGAGCTACCGAACAGGCCAGCTCCATCGAAGAGCTGTCCGCTTCCATCGAAGAAGTTTCCACCCAAACAAAGATCAATGCTGACCACGCCAGTCAGGCCAACCAGCTGGCTGAACAGGCTAAGAATTATGCCGTTATCGGCAACAGCCACATGCAGGAAATGTTGAAGGCTATGGATGAGATTAATGCGTCATCCAACAACATCAACAAGATTATTAAAGTTATCGACGATATTGCGTTCCAGACCAACATTCTGGCCCTGAACGCCGCCGTGGAGGCCGCCCGGGCCGGGCAACACGGCAAAGGCTTTGCGGTTGTGGCGGAAGAAGTTCGCACTCTTGCCGCACGGTCCGCCAACGCTGCCAAAGAGACCACCGCTTTGATTGAGGATTCCATTAAGAAGGCGGAAGGCGGCACCAAAATCGCCCAGGAAACCGCCGAAGCTCTGCAAAAGATTGTGGAAGGAGTGGCGGCCGTCACCACTCTGGTAGGCAATATCAATAATGCTTCCAACGAACAAGCCGCTGCCATTACCCAAATCAATCAGGGTATTACCCAGGTGTCTCAGGTGGTTCAGGAGAACTCTGCCACCTCCGAGGAAAGTGCGGCCGCCAGCGAAGAGCTTTCCAGCCAGGCTGAAATGCTCAAGGAACTGGTCGGCAGGTTTAAAGTCAAAAAAGGTGATAGTAACAGTCGTTCCATCCAGGAGTCTGATCAGGAAGCATTTAAGAAGCCGGAGGAACGCTCACAGGAAACAGGCAATCAGTCAAAGGAAGCATTTGCTTTGAAATACTAGCCGCCAGCCTTACTTAGCTTTATACAATGAAAAAAAGGAAGGAATCGCCCTTGGACGTTTCCTTCCTTTTTTGTTATTATCACAGCAAACCTTCTTATATCTCTTTCGAAACAAAGGACCTGTTACCGATAATAGTAGCAGGTCCTTTCAAATGGACCAGGTTAGCCTTTCCTTTTGCTTGCTTTTTGTCCTTTGTCCGTTTTATCCGCAACCTTGGCCTGCGCTTTTTCCTGTTTGCTCTCCGCATTGGATTCAGCCTTTTCTTGTTTTCCCTCCGCCCTTGATTCCTCCTGCGCTTGTTTGCTTTCAGCTTTGGATTGCTCTTTTTCCTGTTTCCTCTGGGCTTTGGATTCTTCCTTGGCTTGCTTGTTCTCAGCTTTGAATTCAGCCTGTTCCTGCTTCTGTTCCACTTTTGCTTCCGCCTTCGCTTCTTTCCTCTTGGCTTTGGCTTCTTCTCTTATCTGCTTGTTTTCCGCTTTTTCCTGCTTGCGTTCAGCCTCGGAGGCAGCCTTTTCTTTTTTGCCGTCCAGACGTTCGGCTTGTTCTTCTTCATTTTCGTTCTGTCCGTTGGCATCGGGCTGTCCTTTGGCTGCTTTGAGGTTTGCACTGGTGGCCTTCATAATTTCCCGGACCGGTTTCTGAAGCCACTCTTGCAAATCGAACTCCGCATCCGGATCCATGCTGTCCCGCAATTTTTCCACCAAATTGAGCTTGCCTGGCGTTACTCCCAGTTCGCGGGCCTGTTCCACACGTTCCCGGCCAACGCTGGTCGCCTCAACTTCTACCTCCTGACCCTGTTCTTCTGTTGTGCGGTCAGCCTCTTCTTTTAGCCGGCTGGCGAGGGCTTCCGCCTTTTTTATGTCCTTTGCAGAGGTGGCAATTACAATGGCGCCGCCGTCCTTGAAATAGTCGTGGGCGTTGATTTCCGCCACCGTCTTTGCGATAGCTTCGTCGATAGTCTTGTTCTTGAGATTTTCCAGCTTTACCTCTTTGAGAATTTCCTGACCGTCATCGTTGACCGCCTTTACTGTGAGAACCCGGTCAAAACGGTTAAGGGTGTATTCTACGGAGGGGTTCACATCCATACTGACATAGGCATAGGGGGTGACATAGGCCCATACTCCCACCGATAGCGCCAGCACTGCCACGGCAGCCGACGCTGCCAAGGCACTTTTTACCATGACCGATTGCTTTTTCAACATGATCACCTGTCCCACCGAATAATTCTTGTTTTTGATACGGACAAAGGTGCCATTCTTGCATAGCGCCGAGGCATAAAGACCTTCTATTTTGACGATTACCGCTTTCATAGGTCTACCTCCTTTTGAATGGCACCAAGGTAACTGCCGAGATAGGGATACTCTCCGGATAATATCTCTGTCGCGGCTATTATATATCTTCGGTGGCGCTCCAGGATTTTTCGGGGTAGGTGCAGTTTTTCCTCCAGATTTTTAATGGGTAATTGGTTGGTTCGACGCATTTCGCTGAGCAGTATCGGATGCTTAAGCAGGTAACTCACAGCGGCGGCACAGGCGCGCATGGTTTTTCTGGACTTGGGGGAACACTTTGTTAAATCAAAAAAGGTAAAACCGTACCCCTTGAAAACCTCCTCCACGGCTTCTATTTCCAGCCGCAGAGCGTCTTCTTCGGACACAGCAAGCTTTTGCGCAAGGGCTAAGTGCATGGAAAGGTTCTCAATGTCCTCTTCGGGCGGCGTTTCAAACAAGGCGGGGTCCACAGAAAGCTCAACAGTGAATTTTTGATGAGAGCGCAGGTAGTCGATGACCCTGCGCCGAATTAACAGCGCTGCAAATCCCTCAAAGCTGCCCGTTCCAGGTTTGTATTCCCGGATAGCCTGCACAAATCCCTCCAACCCGGCGGACCATTCGTCGTCGCTTTTGGTAATGTAGCGCTTGGTTGTCGCGCTGACCACCTTCAGAATAAAGCCCTCGTTTTCAGCCACGAATTGGCTCCACAAGGCACTGTTGCTCTGGATTTCTAAAATATTTTCGGCGTCTATACCCATTGCCGTACCCTCAATTTGTTTATGGTGCGATATAATTATTCCATGGCACCTGCATAATAATAGTTCGACCATAGAACATGTTAACTTAATTGTGGCCACAATTACTTTCAGGTGATTACTTGACCGCGCGGTAAGCACCCTTGAAAGCCTATAGGAAACAAAGAAAGCAGTCTGTAGTCGATACGCTACAGACTGCTTTCTTGCATTATGTCGCTCATCGTACCCGGTTTTCGGGTTTACCTGTTCTGCCGATTACTTCTCCGGAACTTGGAATATATCGCCGGGAT